>MDTA01115028.1_pt1 | contig 34246 bp, 38 predicted proteins | sample 811151 | NCBI WGS metagenome assembly MDTA01 (sample SAMN05326648, study PRJNA326480) | marine metagenome | isolation source: seawater | place: Indian Ocean: South | collected 2010
ACTTTGCTACCTGGATTTAATAGAATTAGAGAAACAATTTCTATACTATTTTGTATCTCTATCATCAATCGAATCGGTTCACCCATACCACGACCACCAGGCAAGCTTGCAGCCATTAAACTGTAACATCTTCCATTGCTTGCCATAGCCAAAATCTTGTCATTGTTGAATGCATGAAAAACTATGTTTGCTTTATCTCCATCTCGATATTTCAACTCAGAATTTAGATCGATGTGACCACGCATTGCTCTTATCCAACCCATAGACGAATACACTATTGTGATTGGTTCTTTCTCTTCAAAACTCTCCATCGCACCAGAGTCAATGGTTGGAATTTCCTCAAAACTTGTTCGCCGCTCACCATCAACGTGATTTTTATTAAAAAAATCTCTTATTTTTTCAATTTGTGCTTTTATTTCTTTCCATTGTAATTTTTGATTTTCTATTAAATCATCAAGATTAGACCGCTCCTCGGTAAGCTTAAGATTTTCGGTTTGAAGTTCCAGCTCTTCCAATTTCCGAAGCGCTCTCAGTCTTAAATTTAGGATTGCTTCAGCTTGCAGGTCATTCAGATCAAATTCATTTATCAAAATTAATTTTGGGTCGTCTTCGGTTCTGATAATTTCTATGACTCGATCTAAATTTGCAAAGGCGACCAAATATCCTTCGACCAGATTCAGCCTAGCGTCTATTTTTTTTATTCGAAATTTGGATCGTCTAAGTAAAACGTCTCGCCTATGGTTCAAAAAAGCCACCATCGTTTCCTTTAAACTGCATACCTTTGGTGTGATTCCATCTAGAAGAACATTCATGTTTAAAGAAAACTTTATCTCTAAATCTGAATTTCTGAAAAGAGCCTCCATCAAGACTTTGGGATCAATTGCTTTTGAACGTGGTTCCAAAATAATCCTAATCTGATCATCACTCTCATCTCTTACGTCTGCGAGGGCAGAGATTTTTTTTTCTGTGATTAAATCAGCTATCTTTTCGATTAGTTTAGACTTTTGTACTTGAAAGGGTATTTGCGTCACGGCGATGTGCCACATTCCTCTTGATGTTTTCTCAAGTTCATATCTTGAACGCAAACGGAAGCTTCCCCTTCCCAAGCTATAATTCTCTATTCTAGTTTTTAAACTGTCAACAATAACACCTCCCGTTGGAAAATCAGGCCCAGGCATTAATTCAACTAACTTTTCAATCGAAATCGAAGGTTTTCTTATCAATTCAACTAACGCATTCGCCAGTTCGACGATATTGTGAGGAGGTATATTAGTTGCCATTCCCACGGCAATTCCCGATGAACCGTTTCCCAACAGATGCGGAAATCCTGCTGGTAATACAGTCGGCTCTTGTTCTGAGCCATCATAGTTTTCTCTGAAATCTACGGCCTCCTCGGCTAAACCATCCAGTAACAACTCTGAAACTTTTGTAAGCCTAGCTTCTGTGTATCTTTGAGCCGCTGGATTATCTCCATCAATATTACCAAAGTTACCTTGGCCATCAATCAGAGGATATCTAACATTAAAGTCTTGGGCCAACCGAGCTAACGCATCGTATATGGCTTTATCTCCATGAGGGTGGTAATTGCCCATTACCTCACCCACAATTTTTGCGCATTTTCTAAATGTACCTGAAGCGTCCAGTTTGAGTCCTCTCATCGCAAATAAGATTCTTCGATGAACTGGTTTGAGTCCATCCCGGGCATCCGGCAAAGCTCTATTCATAATTGTAGAGAGAGCATATGTTAAATAACGGTCACTTAAGGCATTATCTAAACTCTCAGAAATAATTTGAGAACCAATTATTTGGCTTGATTCATCGTCAAAATTGTTCATAAACAATATTTACCCTTTGTTAAGAATAAGGTCTAGCGGCAAATACAAATAAATGAACAAATCTATACTTATAACTGGCTGTTCAAGTGGAATTGGTCTGGATGCAGCGATGCATCTTCGAAATGCGGGTTGGAGGGTCTTTGCAACCTGCAGAAAACAAATTGATTGCGACCGTTTGGTGGAAAATGGTTTTGAAAGTTTCGTTTTAGATTACAGGGATGAAAATACAATTATTGCTGCAGTAAATCGGATATCTGCGCTAACTGGACAAAAGTTAGACGCCTTGTTTAATAATGGTGCCTACGCTCTGCCTGGGGCTGTCGAGGATCTTCCTCGAGACGCATTACGAGATATATTTGAGGTAAATTTTTTTGGACATGTAGACCTAATCAATAGGTCCTTGCCATTACTAAGAAATAGCCCTGATGGACGAGTGGTCAACTGTTCATCTGTTCTCGGATTTGCAGCACTGCCTTATCGAGGCGCATATAATGCTACAAAATTTTCAATGGAAGCAATCACTGATACTTTGAGGCGCGAAGACACTTCAAAAAGTGTTAAATTTATACTTATTGAGCCAGGCCCGATTAACACCCGGATCCGAGAAAATGCGATACCCCACTTTGAAAAGTGGATCAAGTGGCAAAGCTCACACATTCGTGAAAGCTATAAGAGCAACTTTATAGGTCGCCTTTACGGACACAAAAAAAGTGTTATTGATTACTTCGAATTAGAAACTCACTTCGTCACTAGAAAGCTTATGTTAGCGTTAAACTCGCAGAACCCAAAAAAAAGATATTTTGTTACTTATCCAACGTATTTAGCCAATATTATTACTCGATTTTTACCGACTAGTTTACAAGATGCGTTATTGAGATAATTTTCAGGCTCTATACCGGAACAACGAATTTAAGAAGAATTATGGAGAAAACAATATGAATGGTCCCCTCTATATTTTGGTTGTCGTGGCATGCTTAGCCGTCCTTATTGTTTTGATGATAGGCATTGGAGGGTTTTCAAGAGGTGGTGATTTCAATAGAAAATACGCTAATAAGATCATGCGACTTCGAATTATACTTCAGGCGATCGCAATAATTTTAATACTTGTCTTCGTCTACTTTAAAAAGGGTTAGTAAAATGGTTAGATTAAACAAAATATATACTAGAACTGGCGATAATGGTACGACCGCTCTCGGGGATGGCACGCGCACTGAAAAATTTTCTCTTCGTGTAGTAGCTTACGGTACCGTAGATGAACTAAATTCAAACATAGGGGTTGCAAGATTATATGTATCAAATGACCTTACGCCCGAACTAAAAAATATTCAAAACGACCTTTTCGACCTTGGTGCCGATCTGTGTAACCCTAACAGAAATGATACCGTGTCCTCAAAACAAAAAGACCTAAGGATCGTAAGCCGCCAAACGAAGCGTATTGAAACCCAGATAGACACAATGAATGCTTCACTAAAACCTCTCGCAAGCTTTATACTGCCAGGAGGTAGTTTTTCTTCTGCTCACTTGCACATCTGCAGAACTGTTTGCCGACGTGCCGAGCGATACGCAGTTGAATTGGCCAGTACGGAGTTCGTTAACCAAGAAGCGTTAAAATATTTAAATAGGCTTTCAGACTGGTTATTTGTGGCCTGTCGTTTTGAGAATATTAAAAATAACGGCGATATAAATTGGATTCCGGGAGAAAATAGGTAGGAGCAAACTGCTCACATTGTAGCTATTATGATGAAATATAACAATTGCGTCGTTTTTCCCACTTTCATATTTTTTTAATTGATATACAACAAAGGCAGAGGGATGATTTAAAGCAGGAGAGGGTATTTCATGAAAATTTTAGTGCCTGTAAAACGGGTAATAGACTACAATGTTAAGGTACGGGTTAAATCGGATAATTCCGGGGTTGATTTAGCTAATGTAAAAATGTCAATGAACCCTTTCGACGAAATCGCTTTGGAAGAAGCTATAAGATTGAAAGAATCAGGAAAGGCCACCGAGGTAGTGGCTGTCAGCATTGGTGTGATGCAATCTCAGGAAACGTTGAGGACTGCGCTCGCGATGGGAGCGGATAGGGCCATTTTAATTGAAGCCACGGAAGACATAGATAGTGATATTGAACCGTTGACGGTGGCGAAGATAATTACAAAAATCATTGAAGAAGAAAGTCCCTCGTTAGTGCTTTGCGGTAAGCAAGCCATCGACAACGATATGAATGCAACTGGACAAATGGTTTCAGCACTCATGCGTTGGTCGCAAGCTACATTTGCATCTAAAATAGAATTGGACGATCAAACTGCTCGAGTTACGAGAGAAGTCGACGGGGGGCTTCAAACTATAGAAGTAAAGTTACCAGCAATTATTTCAGTTGACCTTCGGTTAAATGAACCTCGCTACGCAAGTCTGCCTAACATTATGAAGGCCAAACGGAAACCTCTCGACATAAAAAAGCCCGAAGATCTGGGGCTTTCAATACAAAATCGCTTGAAAATTATTTCTACGAAGGCTCCAGCAGATCGAATTGCTGGAGTAAAGGTAGAATCTGTCGAAGATTTAATTAAAAAACTTAAGGAAGAATCAGGAGTAGTTTAAAATGAGTGTACTTTTAATTGCTGATATTGTGGATGGTGAAATTAATTTAGACCAGACTGGAAAAGCTCTAACTGCTGCTCAGGAGTTAGGAGAAGTTGCAGTTTTGTGTGCATCTGAAAATTGTACGGAAGCTGTGGATAAAATTGCTCGTTTAAAAGGGGTTGCAGAAGTTATTACAGTTGATAACGAAATATATAAAAAAGGTCTCGCTGAACCTTTAGCAGACCTCATTTCCGAACTAGGCAAGGATTTCACGCACATTATCGCAGCAGCAACTGCGCTGGGGAAAAACGTTATGCCGCGAGTAGCGGCCTTATTGGATGTGATGATCATATCAGATATATGTAAAATCATTTCTCCTGATACATTTGAAAGACCCATTTACGCTGGAAATGCTATACAAGAAATCCAGAGCGATGATCAAATAAAAGTTTGTACTGTTAGAACCTCTGGCTATGGTGCAGCTGACAATTCATCTGAGGTTGCTTCAATTAGAAATATAGAACCTAGCGGAAACCCTAATTTATCTAAATGGCTTGAGGACTCAGTACAGGAAACAGATAGGCCCGAGCTTACATCTGCGAAAGTTGTTGTTTCAGGTGGGCGTGGAGTTGGAAGTAAGGAAGATTTCGAAATAATTGAAAAATTGGCTGATAAATTAGGTGCGGCAGTTGGCGCTTCAAGAGCCGCAGTTGACTCTGGTTATGCGCCAAATGACTGGCAAGTGGGACAAACGGGTAAAGTCGTGGCTCCTGAACTGTATGTTGCTATTGGTATTTCTGGTGCTATTCAACATCTAGCTGGTATGAAAGACAGTAAGGTAATAGTTGCAATCAATAAGGATGAGGAAGCTCCAATATTTCAAGTTGCTGATTATGGGCTCGTAGCAGATTTATTTGAAGCAGTGCCTGAGTTCGAAAGTAAAATATAAAGACAGTATAAACCCACTAATAGTTTCTGTGAAACATTAAATAAAGGTGAAAAACTTATGGAGATAAAACATATTGGTCTGATTGGTATGGGACAGATGGGCAAAGGAATCGCACAGGTATGCGCCATTTCGGGTTTTAAAGTGTTCGTTCACGACTCTGACCAACAAGTTTTGAAATCTTCCAAAAATCACATAGAAAACAATCTATTAAAGTTGGAAAAAAAAAATAAGATTTCATCAAATCAAGTCAGTAAAACTCTTGAAAATATCCATATTGTTGAAGAGATGGAGAGCTTTAAATCTTGCGAACTTATAATTGAAGCTGCGACAGAAGATGAGAAAACAAAGAAAAGAATATTTTCGGAAATAGAACCTTTTCTAAAGAATAACGCACTGCTCGCAACAAACACGTCCTCTATATCAGTTACCAGACTAGCTTCTTCTACAAAAAACCCCAAAAATTTCATGGGTGTTCATTTTATGAACCCAGTACCGCTTATGAACCTTGTAGAATTAGTACGTGGGATAACTACAAGTAACGAGACTTATAACACACTAAAGCAATTTGTTGGTAAATTAGGAAAATCGTCAAGTTTATCCGAGGATTTTCCAGCATTTATTGTAAATAGGATTTTGATGCCAATGATAAATGAAGCGATTTATAGCCTTTATGAAGGGGTGGGTAACGTAGCAAATATTGATCACTCCATGCGCCTTGGCGCAAACCACCCAATGGGACCACTTGAATTAGCAGATTTTATTGGTCTAGACACTTGTCTTTCGATAATGAATGTGTTGCACGACGGCCTCGGTGATACTAAGTACCGGCCATGCCCACTTTTGGTAAAATATGTTGAAGCAGGTTGGTTGGGAAAAAAAACGAATAAAGGTTTTTATGATTATAACGAAAACCCACCGCAGCCTACCCGGTAGCGTCAGTAATCTTCATTGAAGCGATTTTCAACAAGGTTCCTGATGGCTTCCAATAACTCCTTACATTGATTACCGCAGACCTTTATTGAAATACAGCTTCCTTTTGAGGCTGCCAACATTAAAAGACCCATGATTGAGTCGCCTGATACAGAAACATTATTTTTAGATATCTCGCAATCTGCATCAAAAGACTCTACAACCTCGACCAATTTTGCTGATGCCCTAGCGTGCAAGCCTCTTTCATTTTTAATTATCATTTTAAGTTCAATCATATTTAACACTTGAGTCCTTTGACCCACATGAGTCGGAAACATCAATGTACTTGCGGCCGGAATCTAACGCCAAACTAACGGCCAACTCAAAGGATAATTTGCGGACCTTCACAAGCTTTAACAACAAGGGTAAATTAGCTCCAAAAATAATTTTAACTTTTTGATTTTTGCAAGCCTTCAAAGCTAAATTCGCCGGTGTGCTTCCATGAATATCTGTGACTACGATAACGCCATTACCCTCATCTAACTTAATTACCGTATCGGTAATTTGTTTTTCCCTTTGCTGAATATCATCAGTCGGTAAGACTCCAATTGTAATGATGCCTGGATTAGGCCCAACTATATGTTCCATTGCGGACAAATACTCCCTGGCGAGACCACCATGTGCAACTATTAGAATTCCAATCAAAATACGTGACCTTTACCGATTAGCATTAGTTTCAATCTCTTTATGATCTAATGTTACTGTCCAACCTAACATTCTCAACTTTTGAGTAACCTTGTTTGCCACGTATACTGAACGATGCCTGCCACCCGAACAACCAAAGCCAATCGAAAAATATGTTTTTCCAGCCTCCTTATAGCGTGGTAATAAAAATTCCAAGAGATCAACAGTTTTACTATAAAATTCTCGCCAATTCTTATCTTTCTCTATCTGCCTTCCAACCTCACTATTTTGTCCGGTTAATTCCTTTAACTCTGAGATCCAATGTGGATTGGAAAGAAACCGACAATCTATCAGCATATCTATCGATGGAGGCATAGGCTTGGTGTAAGCTAAGGATTGTATGTGCACACTCATGTGGTTTTGTAACTTTAAATTTAAACACTTTATCAATTGAGTCTTTAACTGATTTGGATTTAAATCCGATGTATCTAACAAGATATCTGCTTTAGTTTTCAGGGGTTCTATCGCTTTATTCTCTCTAAAAATAGCAGAAGTTAGCGTATCTCCTGATGAAAGCGGATGTTTCCGTCTGGTTCCATTGAATCGTTTCTCCAGTTCGAAAGTCGTACAATCCAAATACAATAATTTTAATCTCTGCTTTGACATAGTTCGCAAAGAATCTATTGCCTCGAGCAAACTTTTTGCCGAAAAGCCGCGAGTCCTAACATCGATACCTAGCGCAAGCGGTTTCACCAGGTCTGCTCCTGACAAAACCCTACCTATCAAATCAATCGGAATATTGTCTATAGGCTCAAAACCAATATCTTCTAATACATTTATCGCTGTCGTTTTTCCAGCTCCTGAAGGCCCCGTAAGAATTATCGCCTCATGTATTTTTGATTTTTGCATCAATTGAATTTCTAATTTTATGTGATTTTCTTACTCATTAAAGATCTACCAAACCGTATTTCATCAGCGCAGAGATTACACCCGCAGGATCCTTTATACCCTTAAAATCTAAAAAAGGGAATGTTGAACCTTCAACAACAATTTTTTTATTGGATAGATCGGGAATTCTTTCCAACTCAGTTTTATCCAAATTTATCACCAATTTTAGTTTAGCTTTGGTGCATAACGGTACACCTATTATACCAATACCGCGAACCTCCAATCCTGAAGGCAAATTTCTTGGAGCTCTCAAAAATACTTCTTGGTTTTTTCTGAATGCTACAACTTGATCATCCGCTACCAATCTACCCCCAAACCCTAAAAGCTTCAATGCTAGAGAGGATTTGCCAGAACCCGCCTGCCCTTTTATCAAAATTGCTTTGCGATCGAACTCTACTGCTGTCCCATGTATTAAATTCAAATTTCTCCCTCCAATTGAACCCTACCAAACTTTTCTTTCAAAAACAGTGAAACTAATATCCTAGCACTTATCCTAAATTCTTTATAAAGCCGCGAAATGTTCGGTATATAAAAATAATTCAGACCTCTAGTACTTTTAACCAAGTCACAAATGCGTTAATCATTTTACTAATTTGCCTGTTTGATATAACACCCATACTAATTTCAAAATAATTTGCGAAAGGAAAAGGATATCCGTTGATGAATGGAAAAAAGAAACTGCAAAAAAGTCCATATATAATTGAAAACTGTATTGATTTGTGTCGGGGAACCCTTTCTGCACTAGACTCAGTATTATTTAAGTTAAAGAACAACCTCAAAGTTATACCTAACGAAAACGGACAGATATCAAACTCTTCTTTGGACGGCAATCAGTATTTAGTACATGGGTTTGCATGGATTGCAACCTATATAGAGAGTCTTAAGCAAATGACTAATTGGGCGATTGCATTGGATGAAAAGTCAAGTTTTGGGGAAATCGAAAATCTGATCCTGCAAATTGCATTTGGAGAATACCTCTCTCAACTCAAAGGTGGCATACAAATGTCACCGTCAGAATTTATCAGAATTACTGATTTTGGGTTGAGTAATGGCGAATTGGAAGAATTAAATTGCAAATCAATCTTAAATTTGTGTGAGCTCGGAAATACGGATGATGCAAAAAGAACCTTGGTAAATTTTCTCAAACAAAATCCCATGTCACCAGTTTTTGCAAATAATGGGTTAGAACCAGAGTATGAAGAGATACGAAACCAGTTTTTTCGTTTTTCCAATGAGAAAGTGGTGCCAGAGGCTCACAATTGGCATATGCAAAATCTTCTGATTCCGACTTCACTAATTAGTGAGTTGAGTAAACTTGGAGTTTTCAGCCTGACAATTCCAGAAGAGTTTGGAGGTCTTGGAATGTCAAAAACGGCAATGTGCGTAGTCTCCGAAGAACTTTCTCGTGGATACATCGGAGTCGGTAGCCTTGCGACCCGAAGTGAAATAGCTGCAGAACTAATTCTAACTGGAGGCAGCAAAAAACAAAAAGAAGAGTGGTTGCCAAAGATTGCTTCAGCAGAGATCTTGCCAGCTGCTGTTTTTACAGAACCAAATACAGGCTCAGACCTAGGTAGCCTTCAAACTAGAGCTGTTCTAAAAGGCGCAAACTATTATGTTACGGGCAATAAAACTTGGATTACTCATGCTTCTCGGGCAAATATGATGACATTGTTGGCGCGTACAAACCAGAAATCAAAAAACCATGCGGGACTTTCAATTTTTATAGCACCCAAGACTCCAGGACAAGAAACAAACCTTTTCCCATCTGATGGAATTAAAGGAACAGAAATTGAGGTGCTCGGATATAGAGGGATGAAAGAATATGAATTAAATTTTGATGATTTCAAAATAAAAAAAGAATACCTTTTAGGTGGAAAAGAGGGTTGCGGCTTTAAGCAACTAATGGAAACCTTCGAAAGTGCGCGAATCCAAACTGCAGCGAGAGCTGTTGGCGTTGCTCAAAATGCCTTAGACTTAGCACTTAAATATGCAGTTGAGAGAAAACAGTTTGGTAAGGCAATAATTGATTTTCCTCGGGTATATTCAAAAATAGCCAGTATGACCGTCGATATTATGATAAGTAGACAATTAACCTATTTCTCATCGAGAGAGAAAGATGAAAATAGGAGATGCGACCTACCAGCTGGGATGGCTAAGATGCTTTCAGCTAAAACGGCCTGGTCCGCTGCGGATAACTCACTGCAAATTCATGGTGGAAATGGTTTTGCACTGGAATATGACATAAGTCGAGTATTATGCGATGCACGGATTTTGAGTATTTTCGAAGGAGCAGCAGAAATTCAGGCTCAAATAATTGCACGTAGACTTCTCGAAAAACAGAACTCTTAGCGAAATAGAGAATTTATGAATCTCTGTCTTGCATTAGGCAAAGACTTTCTTTCGATATTAGGAAGAGCCCATTTTCTTAGGAAATACCCGGTCAAAGTCAGTCCATCTAGGAGTTCACCCGACGAGACACAATTTTGTTCTTGAAGCAAAAACAGTGGTAGCGCTAGAAGTTTGTTTTTCCACTCTTTTCCAGCACTTTCACTAACCGCTCGCCCACTTTTCGGAGATACATAAATCAGATTCGATTTTTCTCCTGATACAACACAAGTCGATAAATCAAGACCATACCCCAGTTCCGACAAAATAAATAATTCCCATTCAACATACTTGGCTATCCAGTCATCTCTATTTTCAATTAATTCTATTAACCCAATAGTTTTAGAATAAATTTTTTCAAAAGGTTCCCGTTCAGGTAAAGTGATTAACAGTATTGAGAGCATTGAATTAAACCCAAGCAATGCGTCTCTACTTTTTATTAAATTTAAAGTTCTACTTTTAACTAATTCAGTAGAAAAAATCCCAAGATGTTCATGCAACCTTGCAGCCCAAACCAAACGTAACTGCACCCCTGGTTCTAAATAATTGACAGTCTTATTTGAATTCACATTTCGAACCATGCCTGAGTGACGCCCCTTGCTGGGCGTAAATGAGTCAATTATTAAATTCCGTTCACCATATGGGCGAACTGCCAGTACAATACCTTCGTCTTCCCATTTCATATTAAAACTCAGTTCTTTTCTTCTGATTTTGTGCCTTCAAGCAAGTGAATACCATTTGCCTCTTCCAACTCCAATACCCAAGCATCTGGATCGATATCTATCTGTTTTTTTATTATTTTCTCTACATCCGAATCTGGTGCATGTGCAAGTTCTAGCCAGATGCGATTACCAACTCCATCATAGCTTTGAACGAATACTTTAGAACTACCCTTCAAATCTAAAACTCTCACGATTATTGAGCCGGAAATATCATCACCCTTTTTAACGACATAGAAGGGAATCGCTCTGGCTTCCAGCCGCTTCCTATATCCAGAAATCCATAAGTTTGATGTAAGTCTAGCAGATGCCATAATTATCACCCTTTGACCAAGTATTTTAGATTGGAAATAATTTAGGATCATTATACCAATTTTTCCTAACTCGGACTTGAAGAATAAGATGGATTTGCTTATCGAGAATTTTTACTAATTCTTTTCTCGAAGCTATAGAGACCCATTTTATTGTTTCACCCTTTTTTCCAAGTACAATGCCCTTATATCGTTTATTTGAAACCAATATGTTCTGACTTATCTTAATGTCTCCATTAGGTAACTCTATCCAATCCTCTGGTTCAACCACCAGTTGGTAAGGCACCTCTTGGTGCAGTCTCAATAGAAGTTTTTCTCGTGTCAATTCGGCTGCAAATGACTTTATCTGAAAATCTGCCAGTTGGTTTTGTGGATATAGCCAGTTTGCTCTTGGTAGATTTTCAGCCATCCATTTTTTTAAATTAGTAATACCTTGATCCTTTTGAGCTGAGATCATAAATGTTTTATCAAAATTATATGCTGTATTAAGATTCTCTGCTAAAATTAATAATTGTTCTCTCTTTACCCTATCAATTTTGTTGATTACTAACGCAATCCTACTCTTATTATTTTTAATCTGGCCAAGAGTTTTAAGAATTGATCGTGCAGATTCCGATAAACCTCGGTGAGCTTCTAACATAAATAAAATGATATCTGAATCAGAGGCTCCGCCCCAAGCAGATGAAACCATTACTTTATCCAATCTACTTTTCGTTGAAAAAAAAATCCCTGGCGTATCTATTAAAACGATTTGAGTATTCCCTTCAATAATAATTCCTCTTATTCGCTCTCTTGTAGTTTGCGCCTTATGAGTAACAATTGATATTTTTGTACCTATGAGTGCATTAATCAATGTAGATTTACCAACGTTAGGTTCCCCTAACAACGCCACGATACCACAATGCTTAGAGGTATCTTTCATTATGTCTCACATAGCCTCGAAATAAGATTTTTTGCGGCGTTCTGCTCAGCTGCTCTTTTAGATGCTGCAACTCCCATCGCTTCCTCGCCATTTTTCAATATTACCCGTATATTGAAAATAGGTGCATGATCAGGACCACTCCGCAACATTTCCTCATAAATTGGCGGAGGCATGCCATTACCTTGTGCCCATTCCTGTAAATACGATTTTGCTTCAAAGGTAGAGTCTGGTAGAGTTTCTAGATGTTCATGCCAAACCTTTAAAATGCTTTGTCTTGCGCTCTCTAACCCCCCATCGACATAAATAGCTGCAATTATAGCTTCCATTGCATCACCTAAAATCGTAACTTTTTGTCGTCCCCCAGATATTATCTCAGATCTACCCATTAATAGGGCCGAACCCACTCCTATATTTAAAGCAATTTTGGCGCATGTCTCTTTTTTTACCAGCGCATTCAGGCGAGGTGCAAGTTGGCCCTCTCTGGCCGATAAATCAGACTGTAATAAATAATCAGAGACTACAAGTGCTAAAACTCGGTCACCTAGAAACTCTAATCGCTGATTATCATTTTTTGACGTTGTGTTTAAAGATGAATGGGTCAAAGCATTGACGAGGACCATGGGAGTTTTGAACTCATAGCCTAGGTTTTTGCATAAAATATTTTGGTTTTTGCTAAGTTTCAAATTATCGCCTTAAAAAATCTATCTGCACGCCAAGTCCAAAAGAAAAACATTGAGGACCCCGCAGAAGAAAATATTATTCGATCAACTCTTCCAATTAGATAATTTTTAGGCACGTACCCGACGCCACCTGAAGCAAGCCCAAACCTACTGTCTAGAGAGTTATCTCTATTATCGCCCAAAAAGAAGTATTGTCCATTAGGAACCTCAAATTCCGGTGTATTATCTCCGTAATATTGCCCTATATCAAGAACAGAATGTATAACATCCTCAGTCAATTGTTCTTTGAAATGCGTTTTAGAACAATCACCGCCTAGAGCAACAGGTGCGTTACTACATCGAGGCATAGACCGAAGCGGCCCCTGAGAGTTTTTAACTTCAAGAAAATCCTGTACTTTTGTAGACTGTATTTGCTGGTTGTTTATAAAAAGCTTTCCTTCCTTTAAAAAAATCCGATCTCCGGGGATCCCGACAAGCCTTTTCACAAAGTCTTTGCCATTGACGGGATGCCTAAAGACGACCACATCACCTCTTTTTGGTTGGCGTTCAAACAAGCGTTCTTTAATGGGACAAATTGAAAAAGGACAAGAGTACCGTGAATACCCATACGCAAACTTATTTACAAATATAAAATCTCCAACAAGCAAGGTTGGCTTCATTGATCCAGATGGAATCCAAAATGGTTGGAAAAATAGTGTCCTGATAATCCCAGCCAAAATTAAAGCATATATTATCGTTTTTAAAAACTCAGCTATGCCCCCACTTTTTTTTTTGTAACTTAGCCTACTCACCTCTTTACATCCTTATTTCAGCGTCTACGGTTATTTACTCTTTCATAAAACAAGCGTCTTACAATTTAATTGCTTCATTGCTAAAAAGCTTCTAAACACACTAATCAAATGAAAAATTTAATTCAACAATTTAACTTGTAAAACTTTTCCAACGCCTTCAAAAATCTTCTTTACCATTTACATTCTGATTATTGCTCATAATAATTTATTTCTACCTTCATGCATCTTCGCCCTAATATTCTGCACAGCTTGTGCTAACCCAACAAAAACTGCGTCTGAGATCAATGAATGGCCAATGTTTAACTCTACAATTTCTTTAATTGAAGAAATGTTTGCAACTGTTTTTAGACAAAGTCCATGGCCCGCATGAACCTCCAGGCCGATTGCTCTAGCAAATTGCGCAGTTTCAGTCAAATTTTGAAACTCAATTTCCATACTGTCGACTTTGTTTTCTTGGTAGAGGTCACAATATTCTCCCGTGTGAAGTTCAACAATGTCGGCCCCAACTGCAATAGCAGCATCGATTTGATCTCTATCGGCAGCCAGAAATATTGAGATCCGAATTCCATCATCTTTCAGCGGTTTTATAAATTTTTTTAAATACTTATAGTTTCCTATAACGTTTAAACCCCCTTCTGTTGTAAGCTCCATCCTATTTTCTGGAACCAAACAAATAGCATTAGGTTTATATCGAAGTGCAATCTTTTGCATCTCGTCCGTAGCAGCTATTTCTAAATTTAATGGGATTTTAACATTTTCTCGAATATTCTTAATATCGTTCTCTACTATATGCCTTCTATCTTCACGTAAATGGGCTGTTATACCATCGGCACCAGCCGTTTTAGCAATTTTAGCTCCCTCCGTTGGATCTGGATACAAAGTACCCCGTGCATTTCTTAGAGTTGCTATATGGTCTACGTTCACTCCTAATCTTAATTTATTAATTGACAAAATATTCTCTCCAAAATTATGAACCCTGTTTCAATGAGCTCTCTGATCTACTAAATCTACGACTTTTTTTTCTTTTCTTTTTCGCTCTCGCTTTCTGGTATGCGTATATAATTGGTCTAAACACCAAGTAACTCAAAAGCGATACTACAGCCCCCAACAAAAGGCCTCCAACAAAATATGGCAGTAATAATTGGTTGAAAAATAAAAATACAAAGTCCCAATCACTTTGCCCACTTCCAAAAGCAGCTTTAAACCCCTGCCAAATCGCTTCACCAGCATGAATAAATTGTTCCAAAACGGTTTCAAAATTACTTAGCTCTCGTCCCAAAAGTATTTGGCCCAAGTTAACACTGAAGGAAGCTATAAATGGCCAAGTAATGGGATTTCCAAAAAACGTTCCTAGTAAGGCTGCTACAATATTTCCATTAAAAACATAAGCTAAAACTCCAGCTACGACCAAATGAAAACCAAAAAATGGGGTAAAAGACGAAAAAACCCCCATAGCGAGTCCTACAGATATTTTATGAGGGGTGTCGGGTAGCCTCTTTAACCGGTATACAACATAATCTAGCGCACGTTTCCATCCTTTTTTTGGTAAAAGAAACTCCTTAATTCGCAAAAATGTCAGTCGTTTGTCACGCCTCTTAAAAATCATATGCTCTTATCACCAATCATCGTAAAATCTCATCTTAAAAACTTAAGCCTTTTAAGTAGCAACACTATGTTCACGGAACCTTAAAATTTCTGCAATGTCAGTGTCTGCCTCGATCGATGTTATAATATTTAAAAGATGTTGCACATCGCTGACATGTATCTCCACTCTTATACGGTAAAAGTCAGGCTTGCGTTCTAAAAAAACCATGTCAATTATGTTTGCCCCCATGTCACCGATCAGAGTACATATCCGTCCTAAAACTCCAGCCCCATTAACCATCGTTATTAAGAGTGTTGCTGGATAAGCTAATTTTGTATCTCCCAGCGGCCAGCTGAGGTCGATCCAATTAGTACTTTCATTCTCAAATGTCTCAAGGACATTGCAGTCAATCGCATGGATAAAAATGCCTTTGCCTTTGACAATCACACCAACAATTCGTTCGTCAGGAACTGGTTGACAGCACGTCGCAGAAACTGCGCTACGGCCTTTCGGAAGGCCTACAAAGTTCACATTTTCTTCAGCGGTAAATGGCATTGGCTCAGTGCTGGCTAAATTAGGATAGAGACTAGCAATCAATTCGTGGCTAGTGATTTCTGCAGCCCCTAAAGCTGCGAGCACATCATCGCTTGACGTCCAACCCATTTTCCGAGCAGCAATCTGCAGCGCTCTTTCAGTGGATCGCTTTCCAATTCTTTCAAATGCAACACGCGCCAATTCACTTCCCAACTTTATATTACTTGACTTAAACTGTTCTTTTATATTGCGCCTAATGGCTGTCTTAGCTCTTCCAGTAATTACCATACTTTCCCATGAAGCTTGCGGCTGTTGACCCTCGGCCCTTATTATGGAAACAGACTGGCCATTTTTCAACCTTGTCCAGAGAGGCTTTCTTTGCCCATCTATCTTGACACCAACACAACTATCTCCAATTCTAGTATGTATGGCGTAAGCAAAGTCTATCGGAGTTGCCCCCCGCGGAAGTTTTATTACCTCACCCTTTGGTGTAAAACAAAATACTTTATCTTGAAACATTTCAAGTTTTACATGCTCTAAAAAATCATCCGGATTAGCACTCTCTTCAAAATCCTCAGCTAAACCTCTAATCCATTTAAATGGATCTACCGAAAAAGGATTCTCAAATATATGACCATCTCTGTAAGACCAGTGTGCTGCAACACCACTCTCTGCCACCTCATGCATCTCTTGCGTTCTTATTTGGACCTCTACCCGCTTACTATCTCTGCCCGACACTGTGGTGTGGATCGATCGGTAGCCATTAGACTTGGGTTGACTAATATAGTCTTTGAACCGTCCCGGCACCGCCCGCCATCTTCGATGCACAGCACCAAGTGTTCTGTAACAATCTAATTCACTGGCTGTAATAATTCTAAATCCATAAATATCTGATAATCTATGAAAGCCCTCCTGTCTTTCTTCCATTTTTCGCCAAATTGAGTATGGTCGTTTCTCTCGCCCATTTACGTGCGCTAAAACCCCAACATTCTCTAGCTCTTTCAAGATATCTTGTCTAATCTTAGGGATCAGATCTCCAGTTTCATTCTTTAAATTTATAAACCGTCTTATAATAGAGTTTCTAGCATCTGGATTAAGGACACCGAAGCTTAGGTCCTCTAGCTCTTCCCGTATGGACTGGATACCCATTCTCCCAGCTAAGGGAGCATAAATATCCATGGTCTCTTTCGCTTTAGTAATCTGCTTTGCTTGTAGTAACGCCTTAATTGTTCTCATATTATGTAAGCGATCGGCCAACTTCACCAACAACACTCTCAAGTCTTTACTCATAGCCATTAACAGTTTTCGAAAATTTTCTGCATGCTTGGTCTCCACAGAGGAAAGCTCTAAATTGGTTAACTTTGTTACTCCATCAACCAGCTTGGCTATCTGCTCTCCAAATTGAATTTTTATCTCATTATAGGAGCTTTTTGTATCTTCTATGGTGTCATGCAGCAATGCCGTAATTATGGTTGCATCATCCAACCTTAATTCCGTTAATATTTTCGCTACTTCAAGTGGGTGACTAAAATATTCCTCTCCAGAAGAACGGAATTGACCTTCATGAGCTTTTTTACCATAGTCATAAGCTCTTCTAATTCTATCAATATCAACCCTTGGGTTATAATGTCGAACTAATTCTAATAAGTCTGTAACGCCGATCATTACTAATTCCCCAGGAAAAATGTTTTCCCGAATTAATTTTAACGCTATTTACCGGATTCTTGAGCTTCCATCAAAGCTCTTAACAAACCCTCCTCTGACATTTCTCCTTCAGCTGACGGCTCCGATTCTTCTTCACCAGAAAGTAGTTCCATTTCATCGTCCTCTGGCTCATCAACCTCGATTTGTCGCTGTAGGCTCTCTATTGCAGACTCTCTTAATTGAATGGCGGTCACAGTCTCATCAGCAATTTCCCTCAATGCGACAACAGGATTTTTGTCATTATCTCTTTCGACCGTTATTGCACTTCCCGACGATATTTCTCTGGCTCGGTGTGCTGCTAGCAAAACTAAATCAAAGCGGTTAGAAACCTTGTCTATACAATCCTCAACTGTCACTCTCGCCATTGCTATCTACTCCTCTATAACGATATGTTGTATTTATACGTATATTCTAAATTTGCAAGACAAACTATAGGATTTAAGCTAAAATTACATTTACAGCTCGTTTTTTCTCCTTGGAAATATGCTCAAACATTTCTTCAACAGTCAAATGAAGGACTGGATGTTTCCAATTTGGTGCTATATCCAATAAAGGCCTGAGAACAAAAGCGCGATCCTGAATCCGAGGATGAGGCAGTAAAAGCTCATTTGGTTTCTCTTTTTCTTGTCTTTTAGAGCACAAATTCCGCCAATAATTAAAAATTTGGATGTTAGGGTATATCAAGCTGTCCACACTCAGTAAATCTAGATCACAAATTCTTGCACCCCACCGTTCACCTGGCAGACGTCCCATAAGCCTTTCGATAAGTTTTAATTGGCGAAGAACCTCAGTCGGTTCGAGATCAACTTCTATTTTTAAACATCCATTCAAATATTTGGGATCATTCTTATTCGGGAAAGACTCGCTACAATAAGACTTACTTAGTTCTAAAATATTGAAACCTTTTGACCTTAAATTTTCAAGAGCTTTATAAATTGTTTGCCGAGGTGGCCCAAAAGGCCCGTCAAGATTGGCACCATAGGATATAAGACATTGAACCATTATTTCCCTCCCCACGAATTTGTAAAACATAGACTCTATAATAACAAAGTTAAGGTTTTTCTTTCTATCAGTTAATAGGGTAGTTTATGACCTAGAGTTTTTTTTCTGTCGTCCGATAATTTTCATCTTATATGATAGTAAGATCTAGTTGCATTCAAGGCTAAAAAAATTAACAATACACTAGAACATGAAATGTAACCCTTTGAAAAAATATAATGAAAGATAGCATACGAATATTTTTAGCAGCACCTAGAGGGTTTTGTGCGGGTGTTGAAAGAGCAATTGAGATAGTGGAACTCGCTCTAAAAAAATGGGGTGCTCCTGTTTTCGTACGTCACGAAATAGTCCACAATAAATTTGTTGTTGATGATCTTAAAAGTAAAGGCGTGATTTTCATTGATAATGTAAGTGATTGCCCTGTTGATAGGCCAATAATTTTTTCAGCACATGGGGTTGCAAAATCTGTAATAGATGAAGCCGACAAACGGAAAATGGTTTTTGTTGATGCCACTTGCCCACTAGTATCAAAAGTTCATATAGAAACTGAACGCCACAGCAAACAAGGATTGCAAATCATAATGGTTGGCCACAGAGGTCATCCCGAAACCATTGGTACCATGGGGCAATTACCAGCTGGCGAGGTAATTTTGGTAGAGACAATAGAGGACGTTTACAGTATTAGTCCAAGAGATGAAAAAAATTTAGCTTACGTTACCCAAACAACGCTCTCAATAGATGATACAAAAGAAATCGTCACAGCTCTGATGGCAAGATTCCCAAACATCGTTGGTCCCCACAAAGAAGATATTTGCTACGCTACGACCAACAGACAAAATTCTGTAAAGGCAATCACAGATAAAATAGAGGGGTTGTTAGTCGTGGGTTCTCCAAATTCATCCAATTCACAAAGATTAGTGGAAGTAGGAGAAAAAGCAGGATGTGAATATTCAAGACTTATTGGTAGCGAAAAAGAGATTAACTGGGACGAAATCAAAGGTATGAAAGCAATCGGAATTACGGCTGGAGCTTCTGCCCCAGAAGTTATGATAGAAAAAGTAATAAAAGCATTTGCAACACGCTTTTCTGTCGAGCTAGAGACAGTAGAAACCAGCAAAGAGAATGTGTCATTCAAAGTGCCACGAATTTTGAGAGAGCTAGAGTGATACAAAAGATTCCACAAAACGTTAAAATAATATCATGCTTAGGTTTAATTCCATTTTTAGTCGGAGTTGTAGGAACATTAGAATTTGGTTTTTTTGATGTTTCCATAAATAATTTCCTGGTGTACACTTCGATTTTGTATGCAGCTCTAATCCTGTCGTTTCTTGGTGGGTGTCTTTTTGGTTTTGCAATTATATCTCACCAAATTCCAAAAGGAACTCAATTATGGATAGCGGTTTTACCCACATTGTGGTCTATCCTAGTGTTATCGTTGGATGACTTCCAAGCAACCGCTTTGATACTTGGTTTTATGGGTATTTTTGAAGTTGATCGTAGAGTAAGTAAATCGGGTGAGTCGCCCGATTGGTGGTTAAATTTGCGCTTACCATTAACATTTTGTGTAGTAATATGTTTAGCAATAATCGGTTTTCATGATTAAGGTTGTTATGTATACTGATGGAGCATGCTCTGGTAACCCGGGCCCCGGGGGATGGGGTGTAATCATGAAAGCACTTAAATCAGGAAGTGAGATCTCTTGTAAGGAGATTTTTGGAGGCGAAGCTGAGACAACCAATAACAGAATGGAATTGACCGCTGCAATTAATGGATTAAAATCACTAAAAAAAAGCAGTGTTGTCACTATTGTTACCGATAGTATTTACTTGAAAGACGGTATGACTAAGTGGTTGAAAAAATGGCTGGCAAACGATTGGAAAGGTTCATCAAAAAAAGAGATAAAAAATATAGACTTATGGAAAGAAATTTATTTTTTATCAGAAGCACACCAAATATCATGGGAATGGGTGAAAGGGCATAATGAACATCCTGAAAATGAGCGTGCTGATTACCTAGCTCGGGTCGGTATGACTAAATATAAGGTAAAAATATAGACTTACGATATAAAAATTCCATCAGATATTTGATAACCTCGCAAAAACTCCTCCGCATTAGCTGGCTTCTTTCCTGCCCTTTGGACTAACTTGGGCTGAATACTACCAGTTTTGCAAGCAATCTCAAAAGGTTTGGTGCTGACTAGACCAGCCGGAGCCTGCGTGTTAGAAATTGAACACTTAAGTAATCTTATTCGCTCACCATTCAATACGAACCAAGCACCTGGATATGGCGAAAAAGCTCTCACTGTGTTGAAAACTTCTTCGGCAGATAAACTCCAATCTATCCTTGTCTCATATTTTTCAACTTTTTTTGCATAGGTAATTCCTTTTTTTGACTGTTTTTCATAGGTAATCTCATCTAAACTATTGCAGAAATTTAAAGTTATGTTGGCTCCAAGAATACTTAACTTTTTGTGCAATGATCCCGCATCATCTCCAGCAGAAATTGTCAAGCTTTCTCTTAGAGCAATAGGACCAGTATCTAAACTTGGTTCTAGCTTTATCAAGCAAACCCCTGATTTTTTATCGCCGGCGAGGATAGCTCTTTGAATAGGAGCAGCTCCCCGCCATCTAGGTAATAGTGAAGCATGCAAATTAAAAAAGCCTACCTTCGCTAGTTTTAAAAGTCGACTTGGTAATATCAAGCCATAGGCAATAACAAAAACTAAATCCGCTTTTAAACTCTTAAATGTTTGTAGATCGCTACCGGTTGAGAAATTTAAAGGCGTCAATAATTTCATTTTGTTTTTTTGAGCAAAAATTCCAACTGGGCTCATACGAAGCTTCTGTCCACGACCAGCCGGTCTGGGCGGTTGAGTGTAGACCGCAACTATATTGAGTTCGGCTTCTACCATCCTTTCAAGACTAGTTACCGCAAAATCAGCTGTTCCCATAAAAACTATTCTCATGCTTATAATTTTCTTCGGTTATATCGCACTACGTGCTTTTTCTCTTTTTAACTTTTTCATTTTTGATGTAATAACTTGTCTCCTTAAAGGGCCCAAGTAATCAATAAATAGTACACCATTTAAATGATCTATTTCATGCTGAGCGCATGTGGCTTTTATTCCTCGGAAGTGATATTCTTTATAAAAACCATACTGGTCTAAACTTTTTATGCTTACTTCAGCTGGCCGTTCTACTTCAGCGTAAATTTCCGGAATAGATAGACAGCCCTCCTCATGAACATTTTTTTCCTCAGAAACCCATAAAACCTCAGGATTTATCAAAATCAAAGGATCCGGTTTATTTTCGTCATCAGAACAGTCCATTACAAAAATTCGACGCAGTATCCCAACTTGTGGTGCAGCCAAACCTATTCCTGAAGCATTATACATTGTAGTTAACATTTTTGTAGAAAGCTCATTTAAATCTTCCGTGACCTCAAGAACGGGTTTGCAAACTTTTTTTAATTTTTGGTCAGGGTGTAGAAGTATTTTAAATTTTGTCATAATATCTTTTTATCCTGTAAAAGACGAAAATATGGCTTAGTGTTGCAAACCTAATGTTTCTATAGGACAAAGTAAAATGGTTAATTTTGATGAAGAAATAAACAGAATAGGCACGAACTCAAGTAAATATGATAACATGGAAAAACTTTTTGGGATCCCTGCAAAAGGCTCTCTTTCTATGTGGACAGCGGACATGGACTTCAAAGCAGCCGAGTGCATTCTTGCTGCGATACGTGAACTATCCGAGCACGGCGTATTAGGCTATTATGGAAACAAAGAAACCTATGATGAGGCTGTAAAAAATTGGTACAAAATAAGGCATGGGTGGGAAATAGGAGAAAATTGTATATCGGTCGTACATGGCCTGGTATCGGGGATTGGTCTTGCTATCCAAGCATTTTCAAAAGAGGGAGATGGTGTAATCATTTTCACACCGGTTTATCACTCTTTTATCAGCATGATCAAAAATAATAAGAGACAATTGATCGAACACCCCTTGAGACTTCATGAAGGAAAATATTTTATTGACTTCGAAAGGCTTGAACGCTCGATGACTGGAAGAGAAAGGATTCTCCTTTTTTGTTCACCACACAACCCCGGGGGACGAGTATGGTCAAAAGATGAGTTAAGGAGAATAGCAGATTTCTGTAAAAAACATGATTTGATCATAATCTCAGACGAAATTCATAACGATCTGGTATATCAGAATTCACAACACATTGTGTACCCATTGGCAGCGCCAGATATTTTAGATAGACTTGTCATGTTAGTCTCATCCTCAAAAACTTTCAATATTGCTGGTGGATTAATGGGCAACGTTATTATTGAAGATAAAGATTTGAGAAAAAAATTCGAGTTGGTACATCGAAGAGTCGGAACTTCTCCAAATTTATTTGGTATGATTATAGCGGAACGAGCATACAAAGAGGGCCAAAACTGGTTGAAGGAATTATTATCCTATCTAGACAATAACAAAAACATTTTTGACGCCGGAGTTCAACAAATTACAGGACTAGAGTCAATGAAATTATCGGCCACTTATCTTGCCTGGATAAATTTTAAACCTCTCGGGATCTCAGATAGGGAGATAATAGAACGAATACACAATAAAGCTCGAATTGCTGCAAGCATTGGCTCTACTTTCGGAAAAGGTGGAGAAGGTTTTATGCGGTTTAATTTAGCTTGCCCTAAAGCCAAAGTTTTAGAGGCGTTAGAAAGATTATCCCTAGCTTTCAAGGATATCAAATAAAGCGATGTAACATTTTCTGAAGCTGATTGATATGTGTTAATTATGAAATAGTTTTCCAATCTTATCTCACTGCAAAACTTTGTGTTACTGCTCCAAAATGGAACGGCTGTAAGATTATTTTAAAGTTTATCTTTAAAAAGGCGCACAAATTGTGATATTAGGAACTCCAGCACTTTATCACTGTTTTGAAGGACAAGCATGTATACCTATTTAGAATTTGAAAAAAGCCTTGCTGAAATAGATGGAAAAGCACAGGAGTTACGGGCGTTAAATAATAAAACTGATAACGTTGATACTAATGTTGAGGCCGAAGCGCTTGAAAATAAGTCTCAACTCCTTTTACAGGATATTTATTCTGATTTAACGCCTTGGCGCAAATGTCAAGTTGCACGCCATCCGCAAAGACCACATAGTCTAGACTATATAAATGAACTTTTTACTGAATATACGCCACTCGCAGGCGACCGTAATTTTTCTGATGATAAAGCAATTATTGGAGGGCTTGGACGATTCAATGATAGACCTGTCGTGGTGATTGGTCATGAAAAGGGTAATGATACGAATTCCCGAATTCTGAGAAACTTTGGTATGGCAAGGCCCGAGGGTTATCGAAAGTCTATCCGTCTTATGGACATCGCTGACCGTTTCAAGCTTCCCATTATTACACTTGTCGATACACCAGGTGCGTTTCCTGGCAAGGGTGCTGAGGAGAGGGGACAAGCAGAAGCGATCGCAAGAACTATTGAAAAATGTTTGACTGTAAGAGTACCACTTGTCTCCATCATAATTGGTGAAGGAGGCTCGGGTGGTGCCGTCGCTTTGGCGTCAGCAAACAAAGTTCTTATGTTAGAACACTCAATCTATTCGGTTATATCGCCTGAGGGTTGCGCATCAATTCTTTGGAAAAATGCGGAAAAAATGAGAGAGGCAGCCGATGCTCTAAGGTTGACCTCTAATGACCTTCTTAAATTACGTATAATAGATAAAATTGTACCGGAGCCCGTTGGTGGCGCCCAACGGAATAAGATAGAAACAATAAAAACTGTGGGACAGCATCTTGAAAAAGTGTTGACCTCACTTTCTCACGTACCCGCCAAAACATTAGTTAAAGAACGCCGAAAAAAATTTTTAAATATTGGTAACATGGGACTAACCTAATGCCACTATTTGAATCTATCATTATTCATCAATAAGTTCGACGCTGCTTCAATTTTTTCTTCAACTACCTTTATGAAAACGTTAACATCCATGCCTTTTTCAATCACGTCAACAAATTCTATAACTGCCTTTCCCGGATATCGGTAAGGGCTGCGCCTGGCCCAAAAAGCCCCCGTGTTAGTCGCAACCAAATAACAAGGTAAATCTAAATCTCTATAGATCAATGCAGCACCCATTTTATAGGGTTTTTTCTCACCGGGCAAAACCCTTGTTCCTTGTGGGTAAACGATGGTCTGCCGAGATTCTTCTTTCTTCAAAGCCTCTAACATTTTAGTCACCGTTCCCATTTTTTTATCTCTATTAACTGCCACACACCCAATTTGTCGGGCATAAAATCCAATTACAGGAAGATTTACTAATTGGTGTTTCATAATAAACCGACAATCTGGCACCACAGAAACTAACATCATTATATCGAGAAAAGACTGATGTTTGGAACATATTATACACGGTTCAACTGGAATTTTACCTTTGAATTCTAACGTTATGCCAGCAACGTATTTAAGAACAAAGAAAACACTTCGACAATAAAACCTTATACTAGCATAAGCATTTTTGCGAGACCAAATAGCAAAAGGCATACAAGCAAATCCTATTACCAACATCAATAAATACATCAAAAAATCAGATATTAGTAATGCTAAAAAATATCTTAACTTCATTACCCACTCCCCAAAAATAGGTGCAAAACCGCATATATTAGCACCTGCGCAACAAACTAAAATTTTAAAACTGCCATAACCTCATTAAAAATCCTTATACAATAATTAAACCAATAAATAATAAGATCCAGAGCCTTAAAAGAAAAACAAGCTTTTATGAGCAAAAATATTTCGTTAGACTATTACTGACAGGAGTAATATCATATTATACGGAGGCGAAATTGATTGTTACTTGTCCTAATTGCTTTGCGTCTTACAACTATGAACAAAAAGAAGAAAATAGCCTTGGACATGAATTCAAATGTGGGGAATGTTCACAAGAGTGGTCCCAGTATTCGGTTCACAAGTTAGAAGGTATCGATAATAGAGTGGTCAAAACTGAACCAAAAGTTAAAGAACTCGCCTATGAAGAGTATCTTATTTCTTTGCAATCGGAAAATAAGGTTTTTTCGGCAGAGCGGGACGACCCAGCCCTACGCAAAGTAAGTGCAAGATTACACCAATCATCAGAGCGACTGAAAGAGACAAAACAAGCGCTCAAAGAGAAGGAAAATCAAATAAAAGCTCAAAATTCATCGCCAAATTTTTACTCAGTTCTTGGGTTCTCTTTTATTTCACTTATAGCTGTAAGCTTTGGAGCTTTATATCTTTTCAGTGGAGAGATAGAACGGCTTTTCCCTAACTCGACATACCTAATAACTCCATATACAAAATGGGTGAACACTTTGATTCAGGCAGTCGATGAATTTAAAATTCTATTTGTTTCTTACTTTTTTTGAGCTAACCATTCAGGAACTATATCACGGTTTAAAATATCATTGATATCCTGTCGGGCCCTAATTATTGTGAATTTGTCCTCCCTCACCAAAACCTCTGGTATTAAAGGACGTGAGTTGTACTCAGATGACATTACAGCACCATATGCGCCACACGACAAAATTGCCACCAAGGCACCGTTTGAAGTGAGTGGGAATTCACGTCCTCTAGCAAAGGTATCACTTGTTTCACAGATAGGCCCCACAATATCTACTGTTATCCGTGGAGATTTATTACCCTGTTTGATTGGTATTATATCATGATGGGCGTCATACATCGCAGGCCTAATCAAATCATTCATCGCTCCATCAATAATGAGAAAATTTCTTTTTTCTGCTTGTTTTCTATATATAACTGAAGAAACGAGTACCCCCGCATTTCCGACGATCACCCTACCGGGTTCAAATTCAAATTCACAGCCTAGGTTTCCCAAAGTATCCCTAACTAAATCAGCATATATTTTAAGATTTATTGTGTCCTGATAATCTGAATATGGTATTCCAATACCACCTCCCAAATCTAGAGTAAAAATTTCATGCCCCTGAGTTCTTAGCTCTCTGACCAATTCACTTATCTTAGTAAATGCTTTCCTAAAAGGCTCCACATCTGTCAGTTGGCTCCCAATATGTATTGCGAGCCCCGAGAGTCTCACATTACTAAACTTTTTTAATTTGGAACAAAACGGTACAACTTCTTTGTATGGAATACCAAACTTATCCTCCAGTCTACCTGTTGTAATCTTATCATGTGTAAGAGCATTTATATCCGGATTCACTCTTACCGAGATTGGTATTATTTTATTATACCTTTTTGCTAATAGATTAAGCAATTTAAGTTCAGGCTCACTCTCAATATTAATTTGTTTAATGCCTCCATTAATTGCCATGATGAGCTCATCTTCAGTTTTTCCAACACCTGAAAAGACGATTTTGTTTGCTGCCACACCTGCTCGTCTGGCACGCAAATATTCTCCCGATGAAACTATATCCATACCTGCCCCAAGATCCGATAATAGTTTTAATATTGCAATGTTCGAATTCGCCTTGACCGAGTACGAAATGGAATACTTCAGGCCTTTAAGAGCACTCTCAAACATTTGGTAGTTTCTATGAATTGTATTCGCCGAATAAATGTAGTAGGGGGTTCCGACAGTATCAGCAACAGCCTCTAACGAAACAAACTCAGCATGCAGACTTCCATTGATATAATTAAAATCACCCATAATTGACATTGACCTTAATATTATTTTACTAAAAAAACCTATTTTCTTTTTCCATTAAATCAACTTTTTTAACCCCTAATAAGCCATATCTATTTTTAATGGCTTTAATGGAGCCGTAGGAGCACCTTTAATTCCACAGGAACTGAGCCCAAACAAAATGATTAACAGTAAGAGTAGTCTCAAAATAACCTTTCCTTCCATTTGTTAAGTTGGTTTTCTACTTCCTTGTAGGATGTGCCCCCGAAACTAGTTTTAGAAGTAATCGATGCATCTATTCCAAGTACGGAATATACGGAAGATGATATTCCCTCTTCAATCTCTTGCATAGTCTTCAAATCTAGTTCGCCTAATTGACAGTTTCTTGCTTCGGCTAATTTAACCAAGGAGCCTGTTATCCTATGAGCTTCCCGAAAAGGCTTACCAAGTTCCTTCACTAACCAATCCGCTAGATCAGTGGCTGTAGAAAACCCATCTGAAGCAGCACGCTTCATAGCGGTTTTATTTGCTTTGATATCTCCGACCATGCCTCGCATAGCGCTTACACAGACGACCATTGTATCAAAACAATCAAAAACAGCCTCTTTATCCTCTTGAAGGTCTTTAGAATAAGCCAAGGGCAAGCCTTTGAGCATCGTCAACAAGCCTATTAGTGATCCATTGATTCGTCCCACTTTCCCCCTTATGAGTTCGGCAGCATCTGGATTTCTCTTTTGCGGCATAATTGAGGATCCCGTAGAAAACTTATCAGATAGCTTAATAAAATTGAATTGAGCTGATGACCAAATTATTATTTCCTCTGCCAGTCGACTGAGATGAGTCGCACATATAGCTGATGCCGCCAGAAACTCTAGGCAAAAATCTCTGTCAGAGACTGCATCAACGCTATTACGCATCGGGCGATTAAATCCTAATTTACACGCTGTCATTTCACGATCAATAGGGAATGAAGTTCCCGCCAAGGCTGCTGCTCCCAACGGACATTCATTTAAACTTGATCTAGCATTGGTAAATCTACAAATATCACGATCAAACATTTCGATGTACGCCAACAAGTGGTGAGCCAGAAGTATTGGTTGAGCCACTTGAAGATGAGTAAAACCTGGCATGACCGTTGTTTTATTTGCCTCTGCGAGCAAGTGAATAGATTTCATCATATTTTTGATCAACACAGTCAATTGATCTATTGCATCTCTAGTCCACATTCTAAAATCTGTTGCCACCTGATCATTTCGGGATCTCGCCGTATGAAGAAGTCCAGCGTCAGCACCAATCAGTTCAAAAAGCCTGCCCTCAATATTCATGTGTATATCTTCAAGATCTTCCCTAAATTGGAATTTCTCTTCTTCAAGCTCTCTCAATATAGTTTGCAATCCTTCTTCTATCTTAGCTCCAGGATTTGCAGGTACAATTTTTTGTTGAACTAGCATGCGCACGTGGACTATTGATGCGCAAATATCCTTTTCATATAGGCGCCTATCAAAATTGACCGAAGAGTTAATTGATTTCATTATCTCTTCCGGAACATCCGAAAAACGCCCGCCCCACATAAGATTTGACTTTTCCTTTTTGGTCATAACTGTTAACCGTTTCCTATTTAAATAGATTGTAGACTAAAATTATGAGAATACCCACAGTTTTGATATACGCCACGTTTTGTTTCTATGCAAATCTGACTTTTGCCCAAGTAGAAAATAACGAGAAAAATATTAAAAGTTTTAGAAATGGCGAAATGCGAAACTTAATCATTCATGAGTTACCAAGAATACTTCCAGAGGTAGAAGTATTATCAAAAAAAGGCGATACTGAAGTATTAAATTTTGATAGCCAACAGGTTTTACTAATCAACTTTTGGGCAACCTGGTGTCTGCCTTGCCGGGAGGAAATGCCATCACTCAGTAAAATTGTGGAAGCTATAGGATCCAATAATTTTTCAGTAATTATTATCGCAACTGGCCGACAATCTAATGAAAAGGTTAAGGCTTTTATAGATGAGCACAACCTTTATAATTTGCGTAGCTATCGAGATCCAAAAGGTAAATTAGCATCTAAATTAGGTGTTTTAGGCCTTCCTACTACCATTATAATTGATAAAGGTTCTATGGAAGTTGCCCGGCTGATAGGTTCTACTGATTGGAACTCCAGTTCGGCAATTAGCTTGATAGAATATCTGCTTACTAGACATTCCAACGAATAACCCTTTTTGTAGTTTACATTATAGGCCCATCCGCATGTAGACTCTTCTTGAACTTAAAAAAAGTATATTTAAAAATTACACTTAAGTAGTTAAATAAACGTCTGCAAGATTAATAGTGACATCTTAAAAAAAACTAATTAGATAGTCATTTACTGAAACTTTTTATTGTTCAAGCGGTGTAAATAATGAAAAACGTAGTAATAACATCAGCGGTTCGTACTCCCGTTGGAAGCTTTAACGGCGCTTTATCAAAGATTCCTGCTCACGAATTAGGCGCAATCGCGATAAAGGAAGCTATAAACCGAAGTAAACTAACTGAGTCAGAGATCTCTGAGACAATTTTGGGCCAAGTATTGAACGCAGGTCAGGGACAAAATCCAGCAAGACAGGCACATATCAGGGCAAAACTCCCAATCGAGTCACCAGCATGGAGCATTAATCAGGTTTGTGGATCTGGTCTGCGATCAGTGGCAATCGCTTCCCAGCATATTAGGTTAGGAGACTCCAATATTATTGTTGCCGGAGGGCAAGAAAATATGAGTTTAGCACCCCATGTTTCAAACATTCGTGCCGGGCATCGGATGGGTGACTTCAATTTTATCGACTCAATGATAACAGACGGTCTCTGGGACGCTTTCAATGGATATCATATGGGAGTAACTGCCGAGAACATAGCACAACAATGGCAAATTAGCAGACAGGAACAAGATGTTTTTGCATTAAAAAGCCAGACAAAAGCTAGCACAGCACAGAAAAAAGGAAAGTTCAAAGAAGAGATCGTTTCAATAGTGGTAAAATCTAAAGGCAAACTTATGAACGTAAGTGAAGATGAATATATCAAATCAAATGTGTCACTAGAAAGTCTCGAAAAACTACGCCCAGCATTTGACAAAGATGGAACCGTAACCGCCGGGAATGCATCTGGCATTAATGATGGTGCGGCAATCGTCGTTATGATGAGCGAAGACGAAGCAATTAAAAAGGGCTTATCGCCAATGGCTAGAATTATTTCATATGCCTCAGTAGGAGTTGACCCCAAAATCATGGGGATTGGACCAGTTTTAGCGAGTCAAAAAGCGCTACAAAAGGCAAATTGGAGTGTGAAAGATCTTGACCTTGTGGAAGCTAACGAAGCATTTGCTGCACAAGCCTGCGCAGTTAACAAAGAAATGGGATGGGACCCAGAAATAGTTAACGTAAATGGTGGTGCGATCGCAATTGGTCATCCAATTGGTGCTTCCGGCTGTCGAATACTCACTACCCTTTTATATGAATTGCGGCGACGTCAAGTAAGGCGAGGCTTAGCTACATTATGTATTGGAGGAGGAATGGGTGTGGCCCTATGTGTAGAGTCAGTATAGTAAATACCTTAAGCCATGCATCATCAAATACCCAACAATAATTACACAATAACTGGTTATAAATAATGCAGATTGGAATAATAGAAGCTGGCGAGGTTATCCCTGTTTTACGACGCGTGCATGGCTCTTATGGCGGGATGATTAAGGGATTAATTTCCAAAATATATACGACTGCCAGCTTCGAAGAAGTTAAACTGTACAGCGGACAATTTCCTAAAAATGAACTTGATGCAGATCTTTGGGTTATTTCTGGGTCTCGTCATGGAGTATACGACAACTTATCCTGGATTTCCCCACTCAAAAAATTCATTTTGAGGTGCGTCAAAAAGAAAGTTCCTATATTTGGCATTTGTTTTGGTCATCAAATTTTAGCAGAGGCATTAGGTGGAAAAGTAAGAAATTTTGATAAGGGATGGGGACTGGGAGTTCATAAATACGACATAAAAGAAAAGTTGCGTTGGGATACTCCTCTAGACAGATCCTTTTGCGGGTTCGCTATTCATCAAGATCAAATATTAGTCCCACCGCAAGATTCAATTCATGTAGCTACATCAGAATTTTGTAAATATGCTTTGCTTGCTTATGGGAATAATTCTAAACCGTATGCCGTTTCAATCCAAAGCCATCCCGAATTGACGCAGCATTATGTCTCTAGTTTAATTAAGTACCGTCTTGAAAACGGCGACTTTCCAAAAAATATTGCCAGATCAGCACTTAAAACGCTCTCTAAAACTGTTGACAACCACCTAATAACAAGCTCTATCTTAAACGCCTTGGTTGGTTGGACACATTAATTAAACCTCACCGTAAGCCAATCCATGAGAAACCTTTTTTATTAAATCTTTAAGCTTCAATTTCTGTTTTTTCAAGCTAGTGAGTTTAAGTTGAGATACCGATGGTTGTTTTTGTTCATTATCAATCATTTCCTGCAATTTAATATGTTTACGCCTCAATTCTTCCAAATGCTTATCTATGTTCATGTACTGCTCCTAATTTGAAGACATTTATCATCCCAGTACATAACAAAATTTGCTGTTTGTCACTAATTTTCTTAACTCCAAAACAATTCCTTTGAGTGTCGAAGAATTCTTTCTGCCTTCACAGTAAAATTCTTATTATAGTCACCAAACTTTTCACCCTCATGAACATGAAACGGATCAAGTATTTTGAGTGGTGCTGCACTTCCTTTTTCTCCTCGTATTAAAATTCGTTTTGCAGGATCACCTTTTTTTGAAACGATTGGAAGTATTTCGACACCACCAATTTTTGACTCAAATGCCTTCAAAATCTGACTTAATCTCTCCACCTTATGAATCATCACTATTTTTCCTTTAACTGCACACCTGCGTATGGCAACATTCACCCAATCATCCAAAATCAGACCACCTTCTATTTTAGAAATTTGTTTTTCAAAATTTCTCCTGCCCATAGACGTATCATTCAAAAAATATGGCGGATTAAAAAACACATAATCATATTTTAGTTCCTTAAAATCTGGTGGTATTTGGTTAATGCAACAGTTTAAAATATCTGCTTCAAAACCATTAATTTTAAAATTTAACCTGGCTAATTCGGCGTACCGCTTTTGTATTTCAACGCCCACTACTTTTACTTTTGGTACCCTGGCCATCAAACATATACTTACAGCACCAACACCACAACCGAGATCTAAAACTGTTTGCCCTTTCGCTGCCGTAATGGCCGAAGCTAGGAATACAGAATCAATGTTTGCTCTATACCCATCAATTGGCTGAAAGAGGGATATTTCCCCTCCCAAAAATTTGTCTTTACTCGTCGCCTCGAGGACTCGTTTATTAATCATTGGATTTCAAAACCATATTCTGATAATGCCTTCTTAGCCTGATCGGCATCAGAGGAAAATACCATCAACCTAACTGGAAAGACATTAATAGAACCTTCAATAGAGGAAATATTTTCATCAAATGCATGAACTTGGATACCGGCCGAAGACAATAAACTCTTGGCTAAAGCTACCTTTACAACATCATTTGTCACTAAAACTACTTCCATATTGATATAATATAGGGCAAATAGGAAGGCGTCGAGTTTAGAAAGGTAAAAGTTTGAATAAAAGTCCATTTAATGATCTTTACAACGAATTTGAAATTGAAATGCACCGAGTTGACTCGCTGATAAACCAACGAATGTTTTCAAAGCAAACGCCAGTGATTTATGATTTAACAAATCATTTGATTAACGCTGGAGGTAAGAGGCTTAGACCTCTCCTGACATTAGCTTCGGCAAACATGTGTGGTTATAAGGGCCATTACCACATTCATTTAGCAGCTGTAGTTGAATTTATACACACGGCAACATTGCTTCATGACGATGTAATCGACGAAAGTCTTCAAAGGAGAGGAAAACCTACTGCTAACCTTTTGTGGGATAATAAAACATCAGTTTTGGTAGGGGATTATTTGTTTTCACGAGCTTTCCAACTCATGGTTGAAACTGGATCCCTTAAAGTCCTAAATTCCCTGTCAAATGCGTCTGCCAAAATATCTGAAAGTGAAGTAATGCAAATGTCTTTAGCAAGAAATCTACAGGCTACTCCTAATCAGTATCTGCAAGTTATTAGAGGAAAAACAGCGACCTTATTCGCCTCTGCCTGCGAAGTTGGGGGATTAATTACCAACGCAGAAATACAATACGTCAATGCGTTAAGACAATATGGGGAAGCCTTGGGGGTCAGTTTTCAAATGGTAGATGATTTTCTTGATTATGCAGGATCAAAATCAGACCTTGGCAAAAATATTGGTGACGATTTTCGAGAGAAAAAAATTACATTACCGATAATAAAATCTTTGGAAAGCAAAAATCCAGTTAATTCTGCATTCTGGAAGAGAACAATTGGACTAGGAGAACAAAAAGAGGGTGACTTTGAAATAGCACAAAACATACTCAAAAGTGATGGGTCGTTAGAAAAAACTCGCCTTGAAGCTTTAAAGTGGGCCACTGAGGCAAAATCAAAACTAAAGTCTTTACCAAAATGCAAAATTAATAGTATGCTGTTTGACCTAGCCAGTTTCGTGGTCTCAAGAGTCTGTTGAAAATAACCGCCCCATTCTTACCCAGTAGTTTGGATAAGCTACCCTTATTTGAGAAACTGCTTTCTCAGCTGAGTCTTTTTTAAGATATAATCCAAAACAAGTAGCACCTGAGCCAGACATTCGTGAAACCTTGCAATCGTAACTATTTTTTAACAAGTCCAGCAGTAGTTCTACCTCGGGAACCAATCTACATGTAACCGCTTCAAGATCGTTTCTTTGCTTTGCTAGATATTCAAAAAATACATTCTCACTTTTAAACTTACTCTTGTCGGTTAAGGGCGTATTGTTTTTAGATCTCAGAGCATTAAAAACTTTTTCAGTTGAAACATACACACCCGGATTGGCTAGAACTATCCAAATAGGCGCTGGAACAGGTAGCTGTCTTACTATCTCTCCTACGCCCC
>MDTA01130655.1_pt1 | contig 34240 bp, 30 predicted proteins | sample 811151 | NCBI WGS metagenome assembly MDTA01 (sample SAMN05326648, study PRJNA326480) | marine metagenome | isolation source: seawater | place: Indian Ocean: South | collected 2010
TGAAATGTCAATTTGATTGTATTCTTTCCTTTAGGTATTGGCAAAGCTATATTGACATGGTTTGCAGCAAAGATATTCACATTTTTATCATTTACTGTAGCTTTCCACCCAGGTTCATAAGGGTTTTCAGATATGACAAGTAAAGAATTTTTATCTGTATTTACATCCCACTCAATTGAGTTAGGCGAGAAATAGGACATTTTTATAAACGGATTATTAGGTTTTTGAAAAATAAAATTTAAGTCTTCTTCAATTAGTGCGTTTGTTGGTGGATTGAATTTTATTTGATTTATCGATTCAAGCCTTTTTCTTGGATCAAGAACCACATCGGTTGAGTCAGTAAAATATGCTCTGGGTAAATAGTTTTCGTAAAGATAAGTAAACCACCCAGTGTTAGGATCCTGAAAAGAAAGAAGTAACGAAGAATGATTTATTTCTGCTTCGCTTATTATATATTTTACATTTAATATTTTTAATACATTCTCATTCAAGCCAGGCTTGCCATCAATACCCACATATAAACAGTTTTTTATTATTTCTTCAATACGGTTCATTTTTACAGGACTGTACCCGCCTATGTTTTGATGATAATAGCTCCATCTATTATCACTGAATAAACGGCCAACAGGAAATATTCTGAAAATACCTGGTTGATCCAAAAGCCATTTATCTGTTGCTGTTAGTTTAAAATAATTTTTCTTTAATTTTTCTCGATTTACATATTTTATATCTTTCCTCCCATTTATCGAAATATAGTCAACTAAAACAAAAGCACATAAAAAAACACTAAAAAATACTTTTGCTGGTTTTTTTATAAATTGATTCCCTTTATAAAAAATAGGGAAAATAATTGCTCCAAAGGTAGCCATCAGCAACAAAAAATATCTTTTCAAATCAGTAATATAAAATTCTTTTCTTATGTTTTTGACTATAATTTCGGCTTGAGCTTGAAGTCTCTCACCTGTTTTTGAAAAAATTAAAAGGTCGGATCTAAACCACAAAGTGATTCCTAAAAAAATAAAAAAACAAAAGATCCAAAAAATTATGGTTTTGTCCTCCGCTTTCATCTTCTCTTGGAAAGCTTTCAATCCAAAAGCACAAAGTATTGCGAAAATAAATGCTGTAATATTTATCGACATCATCGGAGCGCGAAAATTCTTAAAATATGGTAAATAAATGAAAAACATTTCATAAAAACTTTGGAAATGCCTGCCAAATGACAATAGAATGAAAAATAAACAAATCAAAACCAAGCTCTTTATTAATGTTTTTTTTCGATAATAAAATGATCCAAAAATCGTCATGATAATTACTACTGGTCCAAAATATTCATAAGACTGTGTAAATGGCATCGATCCCCAATAGCTTGGTATAGACCGCCCCACTAATTGTGGGTACTTATTTCCGTTGTATTTTTCATTAGACATTCCACCTTGATATCTTGCCACTAACCAACCCAAAATGGATGAAGGATGCGTTGACCATTGCGTCGCAGATTGAATATCTAGTCCAGACAATTCTTTTTCCTTAACATTGTTTTTTGATAAATCAATTGTATGCGCGCCCCTAGCAGCGTAGGGAAGATACTCCTTTGCGAGAAAAAGTGGCTGCGCAGCCAAAAGGATGGAAGCTATAATGCTAATTGATAGAACAGATGAAGAAAAAGCGAATGTTTTTATTTTTCTCTCAATTAAATCTTTTAATAATGGAATAAGACCTATCGCAAATACTAATAGCGCAGTGTAAAAAACTATCTGATAATGATGGGTTCTTATTTGATTGCCAAATGTTAATGCAAAACATATTGCAGCAAAAATTTTCCGGGAATCAAAAAAATATTTTGCTGAAAAAGTAACAGCGGGTATAAACATTACCGCTCTTAATTTTGCATAGTGACCCTCGACCCAGATAGCATGATAATGAGGAAAAAAAGTAAAGGAAATCGTCCCAAAAAAGGCAGCAATTGGTGACATTCCTAAATATCTCAGAAAGAAAAAAAGAATGATACCCCCAACTTGATACCAGATGAATATCATTCCAAAATATTTACCAAGCCAGTTTATCAAACTATCAAATGACGGGATTTGAGCATTTAATTTAAAGTATATTGGATTACCAGCAAAAACATATGGGTTCCAAAGTGCAGTTTCTCCAGATTGATTTTGATGTTTTATATACTGAGAATTTTGTCCGATCGATCCAATTACATCAACTCCTTGTGGCACATTTGCATCAAAAAACATTGGCTCCAGTAGTATTGCATGAATAAGAATATGTAACACTATAAACACAATAGATTGGTCTTTAGTACTAATACTTAACCGATTATTGGTTTTATCTGGGGTGTTTTTAATTTTGATATTTTTTACCATAATTATTGCTTTTCATAAATTTCTAATTTTTAGTTTCTTTAATCTTTAAAAAATAAAAATGGAAATACATGCTCAGGTTTTCTCCGAAAAATTCTTATTAAGATATTTGATTTTAAAAATCCGGTGCCATAACCTATAAATTGTATGAAAACTGCTACTAACGAAAGAAGGGCAATATTTATACTTTTATTTTTTGCACAAGAATGAACCAATACTAAAGAAATGTAAATTAAAAATAATGCTAAAATAAAACTATTTTTGTAAAAAATTTGACTAAAAATACCTGCAGTAAAACCAAGAATGAACCCCGATGGGAACCAATAGGTCAGCTTTGAAGTTTGAGGATGCCAGATGTTTAAAATTGGTCTACAAATACCAAATTTATAAACTTGTCTATAGAATCTCATCCATGAAATTCTTCGTTTGTGAAATACGTAAGCATTGTGAATGTATTGAGATTTATATCCTAAGTTCCACAAACGAATAGTTAAATCAGGATCCTCACCAGGATGAATTACTCCAAACCCCCCAACATCTTGGAACGCACTTTTTGATATTCCCATGTTGAAGCTTCTTGGTTGAAAATTAGAAGCATAACTTTTACTACCCCTTATGCCTCCTGTTGTTAAGAGTGAGGTCATTGCATAATTTATGGCCTTCTGCAAATCTGTAAAAGATTGATGAGCTTTATCGGGTCCACCAAAAAAGTCAGTGTATTTTTTTTTAAGACAGTTGTCAATTTCTTCGAAATATTTGGATGGTATAATACAATCTGAGTCACAAAATATTAAATACTCACCTTCAGCTTTTTTTGCACCAAAATTTCTAGAAAAGCCAGGTCCAGAATTTTTCTTGTAGAAATATTTTATATTTAATTTTTGTTTGAAGGTGTCTACAATTAAATCACATTTCTGAACTGAACCATCCTCAATAATTACAATTTCAAAGTTGTTGAATGTTTGTGATTCTAAACTTGTAAGACATTCATTTATTTCATCCGGACGATTATATACCGGAATAATTATACTGTAGTACATTTTTTTTGACCATTTAACATCTTTGATAAGTTGCCTAATCTCTTTTCTTTAAAAGGAATAACATCCCGTTAGTAAACATGTCACCTAATATTGGTATTTTAAAAAAAATATTTCTTTTTGTTTCGTAATTAAATCTAAATTTGTAAGCTGGCCTAATAAAGTAATACTCTTCCCTAAGCAATTCTAAATTTAAATTTTTTACCAAAGATTTAATCATAGAAATGGAAATTCTTCTCGATTTGGTTTCGACTAAAAAAGAAATTTTTTGAATATTTTCTCCAAGCACCTTAAGGAAAAAGGGATAAGATTTCCCTGGCAGCAGATAAAAATAGGGTAATTTACAAATCAAATTATTTGCTATCTGCTGATGCCCACTATAGGGAGACCATTTAGATGGACAACTGATAAAGAGTGAGCCATCATTTTTTAAAAGCATTTTAAGATGTGCCAGAGCAATACTTGGATTCTCTAAATGTTCTATTACCTCTCTCATAACTATAAGGTCAAAGCTATCTTTTTCAAAGTTTTTCAAAAATAGATCATTGCAAATATCTCCATGAAAAAGCTTTATTCTGGTATCATCATTTAAAACCTTTGCGATATCAATCAAGGGTTCAGAAACATCAACTCCCCAACAACTTGCACCTTTTTCATCAAAAAATCTCAATAATCCAGCAGCTGAACATCCAACTTCTAAAATTCTTTTCCCTTTAAAATTATCTATATCAACAAAGGTTTTCAGAAAATAATCTCCGTACCAGTATTGCTCGGAGTAATTTCTTTTCATTCGCTCAGTGATAACATCTACTTTTGAGATCTTATCTGGTAATAAGTTTTGATATTTTTTCAAAAAAACCTACTTAATTCTTTTAAATAGACTTTTTTACTCTTTTTTCTTGACCTTGCGAGGTCCGAGCTAAAAGTTCTCCCAAGAGACCAATTGAGAAAAATTGAATTCCGATAACTATAAGCATTACCCCAAGCATCAAAAGTGCAAAATGTTTAGAAAATGATTGGCCTAAACCATATTTATAATACAGGACGACACATTCAACTAAAATCCCAAAAAATAATGAAATTAATCCAAAAGTTCCGAAGAAGTGTAAAGGTTGTTGATCATATCGATTGAGAAATAAAATGGTGATTAAATCAAAAAAACCATGGAAAATCCTTGAGCCTCCATACTTTGTTGTACCGAATTCTCTCGCCCTATGATTGACAACGATTTCCGTAATTTTAAATTTACGTTGCCCAGCGATTGCAGGAATATATCTATGTCGACCTCCATAAATTTCAATCGATTTAATAACAGATTTGTTGTATGCCTTTAACCCACAATTAAAGTCATGTATTTTGACTCCAGTTAATATTCTTGTAAAAAAATTAAATATTTTTGAAGGAAGAGTTTTATTTATTGGGTCATATCTGATTTTTTTCCATCCTGAAACTAAATCCCAGCCTTCTCTTAACTTTTCAATTAAATTAGGAATCTCTTTAGGATCATCCTGTAAATCAGCATCCATTGTGATAATATAATCACCCTCAGCATTTTTAAAACCTTCAGATAACGCTGCAGATTTTCCATAGTTTCGATAAAATTGAATTAATCTATAATTGTCTTCATTTGAGCAAATATCTTCTAAATATTCGCTGGAACCATCAGATGATCCGTCATCTATAAACAGAACTTCCCAATCTGAGAATCGAACAAGAACATCATTTAATTCTTTTTTTAAATGTGGTAAGGATTCATTTTCATTAAAAACCGGTATTATAATAGATAATTGCATTTTAAATATTAACTATACTCCAAACTTTATTCACATCTATTTTAGATGGGTTGAAAACTCTATTTTTTATTTTAATTTTAATCGATTGAGTGATAGTTTCATTTTCAAATTTAGCTTCAACTGAGAATGGGCGTATTTGATCTAAGCTATCTTTTTCGTAATGAATAATGACCTTGGGTAAATATTCAATGGAATTATTTTGAACTTCGGAAAATAAATCAGGTTTAAAACCCCATAAAAACTTTGTTATTTCGATTAATTCTACCAAGTATAAAGGAGGGTATAAATTAAGAATTTGACTTTTTGAATAACGTTTATTTTCTAAAACATTCCATGCAGAAACAGACTTTTGATCAATTAATACCAAAAGTACTCTCCTACCAATTATGTCTCTGAATTCTAAAAAAGAGCTGTCGTTTTGGGATACAAATTCAAATTTTAAAACACCGGGAAAAATATTTTTTGAATAAACTTCTCCTTTCCCAGTACATGATTTATATTTTTTTATGGTGGATTCGTACGAATTTTCTTTAAATAATAATTGATTTTTAATGGGTTTTTTTTCAAGGTTTACACAACCCAGAAAAACAGAGATTGCTAAAAAAAATGAATTCGCATTAATCACTTTTTTGGGAAGCGGATTTACTTGTATCCTGAATATCTGCTTTATGTACAGTTTCTTTTTTATTTTGCATTGCTTTAGCTTTTATCACCTCATCCAAATGTTCTTTAATTATTTCATTACTTGAATCAATACTTAGAGACTCTTTTATGTATTTGATAGCAGTATCGTAATCATTTAGCTTATAATAAATCCAACCTATTGTATCTAGGTATGGAGCGGATTTCGGTGCTAGCCTAATTGCATTTTCAGCTAACTCCAATGCTAACTCAAAATTCACATCTCTATCAGCTAGGCTGTAAGCATAATTATTGTACGCTTGCGCATCATTACTATCAGAGGTAACAAGGTCGAGATAGATTTCATCTGATTTTGACCACTGACCCAGATTATCATATATCAATGCAAGATTATGCTTTGTATTTCTGGATTCTGGAAAAATGTTTAGAGCTTTCAGCAAGAAATTTTCAGAATTCTTGTAATCTTTCAATTGATAATATGATGTTCCTAATAAATATTGGATAGTGAATTCTTTTTCAAATTTTTCTGAATGCATTAACAAAGTATTGATGGCATCTTCATATAATTTCTGATAGATGGAATAGAATGCAACATTTATTACACCTCTCGGATCATCAGGAAAGTTCTGGATTAAAATATCATTGTAAAACTTAGATTTTTCAAATTCTTTGTTTGAAAGAAAAATATTACTTAACCTATTTAAAACATTACTATTCACACTATCTTTTTCATGAGCGATCAAAACTACTTCTAGAGCATTTAAAGAATCTTTTAATTCTTCATACAATGCGCTCTTTTGAAGTAAAGAGGTTACAGTTACCCCATTAATTTTTTCGAGTTTAACTATAGTTAAAAGAGCTTTTTCAAATTTATTGTTATATAATGCTAAATCTCGCAAGGTTGATAAGTATTTTTCATTTTCAGGTACCTCCTCTATTAGGAGAGTGCATACTTCCTCAGATTTTTCAAAATCATTTATAGCAAGACATAATTGCAGTGCTTGCTCTAAGCCATATAAAGAATATGAATTAACTTCATATGATTTTATGTAATAATCAATTGCATCATTCCATTTTTTTTGAATACGTGAAAGGTCTGCAAGTGCATAGTAGTAGTCTGCATTTTTTGGATCCAGTTCAACTAATTGTTTAAAAAGTAGTTCAGCTTGCGAAAAACGTTTTTGCATTGTGTAAAGTTTTCCTAGTAACTCGTATGCTTCTTTTTCTTCAGAGTTAAGTTCTATTGCTATTTGCAAATGGCTCTCAGCCCTATTGTTTTTCCCAAGTCTGCGATAGGCCTCTGCAATTGAAACATGTATTGTTGAAGCATTTGGATCTAGCTCAAGCGCTTCTTGGAATTCAAGAATCGCTAATGCGTAATTTCCTTGGCTCACAAGAAATTCTGCTTCCATGAAGTGATGAAGGGCTAATTCTTGATCACTTTCAAGATCCCTGCCAACTAAAAATTGAAAACAGATAAATATCCAAAAGAATAATAAAGACAATTTTTTCATATTTTATCTACTGTACCACTTTCAGAGTTAAATAATAAAATATTATTTCCACCCTGCTTTTTAACTTTATACATTGCTTGGTCTGCTAAATCAATTAGCTGATCTACTGACCTATTTTGAGTAGGGAATTCAGACATTCCTGCACTTATTGTCATTCTAACATCTTGATTATCCATTGAAAATAAATAATCGGATATATTCTGAACTATCCGTTTTCCAACGGGCATCGCATTCTTTGCTGTTGTGTTTATAAGAATAACAACAAACTCTTCACCTCCATACCTAGCAACTAAATCAATTACACGAACGTTCTCTTTAAGAATACCAGAGACCGTTTTGATTACATAGTCACCAAATTGATGTCCAAGCGTGTCATTTACACGTTTAAATTTATCTAAATCAAACATTATCACAGTCATACACTGTTGAAAACGTTCAGCTCTTAATATTTCTTCATTAAATCTTTCTTTGAAAGTTTGATGATTCAACAAACTAGAAAGACCATCATGAGTTGCATCCTGGTATATTTTGTCATATTCTCTGATCCAGTACAAAGCCATACCTATAACGTTACCTATTAAAATAAGATATTCTTGATCTTGCTCATCAAAAGCATTTGAGCTAATTCTTTCTAAGATGATTGATCCAATATTTTCTCCCGCGATTTTAATTGGAACCCCTAGAGTCGCTCCAAATAAAAGATCTTCATTTGCACCTGTAGCAAAGCGGCCTAAATTAGGGTAATCTTGTTTACAATTTGTGGAGTTTATTACTTTACCATTAACAATCGGCAGACCATGGACTGTGCCATTTACATTAAATTCATCTCCAACTTTTATTTCAGTATTAATTCCTTCTGCCAATTTAACAATACAATTTTGTCCTGTATCTAATTTTGTTGAAATTGTGAGTGAATCAAACTTAAAAAATATTTTAATTAAATTATTAAAATGATCCAGCGCTTCTGACTCCTGGGACTTGAAACTTAACTCAGACAATAGATCCAAAACGCGTTGTTTGCCATTTAGGCTATTAATTTGAGAATCTAAAAAATCTAAATTTTTTAGCCCATATGAGACTAGACGACCTAATTCTGCTATAACCGATTTATCTTTATCCGTAATATCACTGAAGTGATTAATTCTCGTTATGACAAAACCAATTGTACTACCTGAGTAGTTTATCTTACTTCCTAAAAGACACTCACTTCCGCGCCAAGTTTTGTTGCCAAATAACTCTTCCCATGCTTCTTGATAATCTTTTTGATGAAAGGTTGTTTTCCCTTTTTCTCGAAGCAAGTTAACAATTATTAAATTATTAGGATCAACATCCGAAGGAAAATTTAAATTCTGATTTAATTGAATTTCGAAAACTTTTGAACTAGGATTAATTAAGTATATAGCGGTTTCAAAATCAGAATTAATTGCCTTAACTGTTGAGAAAATGAGTCTTTGCAGCTCAACAAATAAACTTTCAGAAGTAGATGATTTATCATCTGAATTATGATCTTTATTTTTTTTATCCGGCGACGCTTCTTCAGCTTTTTTCAAAACCCTATTATTTAAAGTTTTATTATAAAATATCAAGAGTAGAATTACCCCAATTATGGTTGAATAACGCAATAGACTTTCTAATGCATTATTATTTTCGGCTATTAGTGCAAAAATAAACACTATCACGCAAAACAATAAAAGAGCTTTTGTAAAATTAGACTGGTTCTGATAATCAGACATAAGTTATTTTTCCCGTCGGTAAAATTAAGATATTTGGACGGGTATTAAAACCGGTTTAAATTAAATTAATCATTGACAAATTCCATTTTTTGCAAAATCCCTCTTTTTCGGTTTTGTTTATTTTGGACATCAATACTATCTAAGTTTGATTCTGAAACTATTGGCTTTGATTTTTCTTGTTTCAAAAAGGGTGTATTTGGTAAAACATCAGATTCATTTGAGTAATATTTCCCAGCTGAAGAGGGATTTTGTGTGTTGTCGGTAAATAACTGAATAGTTGTAAAAACAGATAAAATTGTTAGCCCTGTGAAAAGTAAAGATTGATTAAAAGTGAAACCAAAAAAAGATTTCTTATCATTACTACTTTTAAAGTATTTTTGATTATTTTTTTTCATCAGCTTTGATTTAAGCGTTTGATTGAAATTATCATCAACACTAAGCTGGGGTACACTTTTTACCTTCTCCATATTAGAACTTATTTCATTAATTAATAGTTGAGACTCAGGATTTTCATTTAAATACTGCTCAACCTCTTTTCTTTTTGATAGGGAAAGATTATTCTCAATATAATCTGAAATTAAATCTTCAAACTCATAACGATTCATTAAATATACATGCTCCTTTTATTTTAAATCCTTTAATTCTATTTGCAATTGCAAGCGTGCTCTATTTATTCTTGACTTTACCGTACCAATTGGGACATCAATTATAAGACTAATATCATCATATGATAAGTTTTGCATATCTCGCAAAATAATAACTTCCTTAAATGGGTCTTGTAGTTGATTAATAGCTTTTTGAATTCGTTTGCCCACATAATCATTCTCAAATTCTTGAGAAACTTCTGGTTGCGAGGATGGTAGTTCGTAATCATAGTCATGTTTAGAGAGTTGACTAAATACAGAAGTTTTTCTCCGAATTTTTTTTCTCAATTCTGTATTTGCCAAGTTCCGTGCTATTGTATATATCCAAGTTGAAAATTTTGCAATTTTTTTATAATAATGTTTTTTTTCATATAAGCGTAAGAAGGTATCTTGGATAATGTCTTCAGAAATATCTGAATCTCCCAAAATTTGAAAAACAAAATTAAGCAATCTATTTCTATAGCGATTTACTAATTCAATATAAGCTAATTCATCACCAGACTGAAATTCTGCGATTAATTGTTCATCGCTGTAAACAAATTTTCTATTATTTTTAATTTTTGTTAATGACACCACTGATAAATTGTAATAGTTCTGTCTCATCTGAGCAAAATGACGTTTTCTGTTTTTTATCAATATTTCCCAAATACTTTAAGGCGTAAGCTATTTGATTTTTAGTGTAGAGCCTCGAAAATTTTGGAATCTGCTTTCTTATCGAAGGCGGTATAGGTACATAACGATTGAAATTGTTAAAAGTTCCATTATTTAGTTTATAAAACAAGATTTCTTGGAATAAGCAAGTTAGGGGATAGAGAAGTGATATAAAATTATCATCCATTGTAATCATAATCTTTCCAATTACGATTGACTTCTCTAGATCACATTCACCTATTGCAGAGAGGAACTCCCAACGCTGTCTTTTTCTTTTTAAATCCGAGAATTGAGTTAGATCCTGAATGGTAATTTGATTTTTATTGTTTAACCAAATGGATATTTTTTCAATTTCATTTTTTAAATGAAAAACGGAATCACCTGCTATTTCAACTAAAAAATCAACCACATCATTCTGAACTATTTTTTTTTCGATCTTAAAAAAATAAATTGCCCATTTTTTCATATCATTTTCAAATGGTGAAGAAACAAAAATTGGGTCTAAAATATTTTGCAGTTTTTTGGACATATTTGATCGATCAGAGTATTCATCGATGATTAAGATGACTATGTTTGTTTGTAATGGTGATTCACAATAAGAAATTAAATCTTTAGCAGCATTCCCCTTCAATTTATTGGGATTTTTGAGAATAAATAATTGTTTCGTTTGAAATAAATCGACCGTAGAAATTTTATCAATTATTTCATTACCACTTAGTTCATCGGTTGTTAGCCAAGTTTTATTAAGTTCATTATTTATAAAATATTTTTTGGAAAGATTTTCAATAAAAAAGGATTGCAAAAATTGATCATCCCCTTTGAGGAAATAGACTGGATCCAATGTACCGTGATTTATCTTTCTTATAGCATCTTTTATTTTCATATATGATTAAGAATTTTTATAATATTTACTTACAAGAAAAACAGCTAAAAAAGAAAGGAGAAAGCTCGATAACCTCTCCGTAAATACCTGCCTCAATTCAGAAAAATTTGCCCAAATTATAGTTGTTAAAAACCCTACGAACAAACCTGCAATTACTCCCTCCCTTCTAGTCTTTTTCCACCAAAGAGTCATAACTAATGCTGGACCAAATGCTGATCCCAATCCACTCCATGCGTAACTTACCACACCAAAAATTGTCTTACCCGTAATTTGCGAAAAAATAGCAATACCATAGGCAATCAAACCTAAAAGCATTGTAATAATTCTGCTGTTTGCAACTTCATTTAAATCTTTTTTTATTTTTGAAAATTTTAAACCCATATCCTCACTTACTGCAGATGTTGAAACCAACAGCTGTGAATCAGCTGTTGACATCATTGCAGCTACTGCTCCAGCAATAAATAATCCAGCAAGAATTGGATGCAAGAGTTTTTTTGCTAAAAGTGGCATGGCCTGTTCTGGATCAACGTTTTGGAAAAACGTTGGCCCGAAATCTGGATGTGATACTGCGATTAATCCTATGGAAAATGCCCCAATAACAGATGGAATAGCCATTAAAATAGCTATTCTTCTGGAATAATTTATATCATTTGCATTTTTTATTGCCATGTACCTTATGAGTAAGTGAGGTTGGCCTAAGTAACCCAGCCCCCAACTTAATCCATTCAATGCTACCATTAAGGCAATAAAACCATTTTTTGATTTAAAAAAGGAAGAATTTCCATTTTGAAAAACTAGTTCTGCACTTTTCAAACTTTCAAAAATATTACTTTCAAAATTTGACAGTTCAATAAACCCGACAATTGGAACAATAACTAAAGTACCAAGCATAAGGATTCCTTGAAAAAAATCCGTCCAAGCGACAGCAAAAAAACCCCCTAACAAAGTATAAAATATTATAACAGCTGCACCGATTGTTATTCCTGAAATTGGATCTAGATTAAATAGGGAATTTAGAATTTTTCCTGATGCATGAAATTGAGCGGATACATAGAAAGTATAGAAAAAAGATATAATTACCGATGAGAATAGACGAATGATTCCTGTTGAATCTTTATATTTTTGGTGTAAATAGTCGGGTATTGTGAGAACATTAAACTTTTCCGTTTCTATACGCAATTTTTCAGCTATCAAAAACCAAGATGCAATGATCCCCAAAATTAAACCAATTACTGTCCAGGATTCCCCCAGGCCAATGAGGATTGCCGCGCCAGGGAAAGCTAGAAACATCCAGGCAGATTCTCCTGAAGCCCTTTCGGAAAAAGCAGTAACCCAAGGCCCAAGTCTTCTACCAGCAAGCAAGTAATCTTCTTGAGTTTTATTAAATTTGAATGTTCTTAAACCAATAAGCAACAAAAAGAATAAATACCCTATGAAAATTATGGTAATTAGATCCATTCTATAATACCAATGTCAAAAGACCGATTAAAAAACAATATATGCCAAAATAATAAAACTTGCCGCTATCTAACCAGCGGATTAACCATGAAAGAGATATTAGACCCACTAAAAATGCGCTTAAAAATGCTATAATTGAACTTGAAACTGGAATTTGAAATTCACCAACTACGTCGAAAAAGGTTAAAATACCTGCCCCAGATATCACTGGGATTGCTAGTAGAAATGAGAATCTTGAGGCTTCTTTTGGTGCCAAACCTAATAATAATGCTACACTTATTGTAATACCAGATCTTGATATACCCGGTATGATCGCGATAGCCTGGGCACACCCAATCAAAAAGTACAAAAAAAGAGTTTGATTTTTAACTTGTTTTTTTCTCACAAATGAAGAAAGACATAAAACCATTCCAGTCACCATAAGTGCAAGACCAACAGAAATAAGATTTTCAAATAACGGAGAAATTATGTCTTTTAACATCAAACCACAAAAAGCAGCAGGAAACGAAGCGGTAATTATACAGACTAAATAAAACTGAGTATTTTTTTCTTTTATTGAGAATAATAATAATTGTATGTCTTTACGATAAATTATAATAATACTGATAAGTGTTCCCATGTGTACCAAAACTTCTAATTCATTACCTATTTGCTTAACCCCGATTATCTCTTGAGCTAGAATTAAATGCCCTGAACTACTGATAGGTAAAAACTCTGTTAAGCCTTGGATTGCGCCAAGAAAAAGTGCTTCAAAATTTGTTATCACGACCAGTAATCCATTTATTTATTATCCAACCCAATTAGAGCTATCATCCTTCCTGCATTTGCACCATTTCGTCTATAGGAATAAAATTTATCACCCAAGCAACAGGTGCAATCTCCAACAGATAAAATGTTATCAGGCCTCGCCCCTATCTCAAGTAACTGACTTTTTGCCCAACTTTGTAAATCTACTGAGAATTGTGAACTATTTATTTTTTGATAAAACTCTGATTCAAAATGTTTTATCACATCCTCCTTAACAAGAAAACAACAAGAATGAATAGATGGACCAATAACAATATTGAAATCAGAAATACACCAATTGTTTTTTAAAAATAAATTTTTTACGCTTTTAATTATACCTTTAGCCAAACCCCTCCAACCGGCATGCACAAGTCCAATTTTGTAACTTGAAATATGTGCGAAATAAATTGGAAGACAATCCGCAACCTGAAGTGTGCACACCAATTCCTTTTTTGAGCTAAATACTCCATCGAGATTATCTAAATATCCAGGTTCTTTAATTAAATTTATATTTGTAGAATGAGTCTGAATTGGTACTATAAGTTTTAATGGATTGAAATTAGCTAGCTTTGCAAACCTTTCCCTAGATAGCTCTTCCTCATTTGTTTCTGTTGAAATCGAAAAAAGTGCTTTTATTTTATCATTTTTAAAATTTTTCGAGTAATCCAACCAAAACATCATAAAAGTTAAGGTAGGGTAACTCTTATTGAGTCACCTTGGTAAGTTCCTAAAGAGTTGATTGTTTTTGATCTATATTCCAAAACTTCAGCAATTTGGTTAATGTTATGATTAACTCCGCCAAAGCTAATCGAGCTATTCTGTCCCTGGAATCTGCCTTTATTTCTTAAATTTTGCAAAAATGATCTTTTTGAACCAAACGATTTTTCACTGATCGAATTAATGAAATCTCCATGGTCATATCCAAGAGCAAGGAAATTGCTGTACCTCAAAACATCATCTGGTAAATTAGAATATCTTACGTCACTTATGATTTGTAAACCCTGTACATGAGGACCTATTACGGCTTGGTTTAGATTATCAATGTCAATCCAATTTTCATTACCAATGATTTTTAAAGATAAATTATACATTGGAATTTGAGTACCTACATAAGTTAACTCATCTGGAAGAATCGGTAAGTAGAGGGCCTGAATTGTATTTAAAACTACTTTAGAAGAATCTTTTTTTGACATTTTACCTTCTTGATTTACATCAGGGAAATCAAAAAAATCATTAACATCTACATCAAAAAGTCCTTCTAGACTATCAATAGACATGCCCATTGCCTTCTCTGAGATTTTTTTTTCGGGTACCAAAGACCATGCTTTTTTTCTAATTGATTTGAATTGCCTCGATATATTTTCAGGTTTTCCATAATACCATTCAATAACAACTGGTTCTATACCTAACTGATTTAGCTCACTTATAAAAAATTTAGTTTTCCTAACTGATTTTAGGTCGCCCGGCGAAAGAATGGCAATTTTTTTATACTTGTGTTCATTTACTAGAATCTGTGCAATCCTTTTTGAAATAATTTTATCAGATGGTGTTAGAAAGAACACATTTTGAGTTATATCTGCTATTTCAGCCAATTCTGTTTTTGGTACCAAAATTGGTAGGGTCCTTGATAAACCGCTTGCAATTAAAATATTCGTATCTGACAATGGTCCAAGGATTGCTGTGATATTTTTATTTTGAATAATATCTCTAATTATTTTAAATGTCTTTACATCATTTCCTCCTGTGTTGAAAACTAAAAATCTTGTAGATAATAAAGCAGAATTATGATCAACAAATTCAGACAATCCAAATAAGTAGGAAAGGCTCTTTTCAGTATCAAATCCTGTTATAGGTAATGCAACTGCAATCGTAGTTTGGCTTCGTATTTCACCATCTAAAGATGATTGAAGCGATTTGAATAAATATCTAAACCTTCCCTTAAATTCATCCACCCTCCTTCCTCTCAGTGCTAGCTCTAAATCATAACGATTTCCATCTTTCCATGCTCCATATGCGCGAGCAAGATTTAATATATTTTTATTCTTTTCATCTTTTTCCTTAAACAACAAACCCTCCAAAATATGTGGATTTATATCATTGGCTATACATTTAACAATCCGCTCTCTAATATTATTTTTATTCACAGTGTCTATTGCTGTAGAAAAGGCACTCAGGTATCGCTCAAATGCAGAGGAGACTTGATTTTGAGATAATAGAATATCCCCCATCATTGTAAGAACATGCTCCTCATAAGGACTATTAGGATAATTAAATAAATATGATTTGCATGATCTATATGCTTTTTCTAACTCCATTTGACGGTATTGACATTTAGCTATCATCAACTGTGAAACAGGGTCAATATAGTCTTTATGGATGGTTAAAATTGAATGAAATTTTTCTTCAGCAAGTTGAAACCTAGAGGCTTTGTAATGCTCTAAAGCTAGCTGGAATTGTGATCTATAGCCCAAGGTGTCTTGGCTACTAATTAAAGAAAAAGAAATATTATGGAGTAGAATTAAATAAAAAAATTGTAAGGGTTTAAAATTAAAAAACAAATCACAACCGTTATATATTTTTATACATTTGACCAAATTTTATCTAAAATTTTCCCTTCTAAATCCAGAGAATATCCTCTCTCAGAAAGCAAATCATCTTCTGTTATATCATATTTTTTACCTAGGTTAATTATTCTTTTTACCAATTGGTCATCATTTTTACAATCTAAAATTTTATTCATTGATGAAATGAATTTTTTGTGGTCAGAATTCAAAATATTTTTGGATATGGCTTTTGTTTCTTTCGATTTTAAAAATGTTACTAAAAATTTATTCTCATAATCTTCCGTCCACTTTTTAACTCCCGGCATTACTTTTAAAGTACCATTATCATTTTGTATTGTTATTAGTTCATTGATTGCAAATATGAAAGCGTAATCAATTAAAAAATTTCTACAAAATTTAATTTGTGAATCGGTATATCCTTCGTCAAGCCAATTCTCTTCTCCTAAAATATAGATGATTTTTTTCATAACCATTTTTTGTCTTTCAACATATCTGTAATTATTTTTGTCAATGATTAGGGTTAAGATATGTTCTTTAAACTTCTGATTAGTGATTTTTTGTGACATTAATTTTCCTAGTGATTTAATATTAATCAATATAAACTAAACATCAAAAATACATAAAGAAGACCATAAACTCCAGAACCAAAACTTTTTTTAATGCTTTTTAGTCGTAGAAATGTTTAAAAATAGTTTTCGACACAACTCGATCTTTTAGTGTCCCTAACTCTCCCTTTAAAAATTTATTAGATTCCTTAAGATTATTTTTACTATCATACGAGTATAATATTCGGAAATGATTATTTTCAATTTGTATTAATTTATCATTTTTATCATAATAAAATGAACTGTGAACCTTTCTAAAATCTTTACTATTTGCTAGATATTCTACGTATTCCTCATTTATTTTTTTACCAAAATCATCATAAAAATACTTTATTATTTTTTCCCCCTTGCCCCTATGATCGCTCGAAAGTAAAAGTTCCCCAGCTGTATCGTAATGATTTGAAATTTTTTTAATTATTAATCCATTTGGATCCTCTATAGTTTGCTCAAGTAATTTTCCGTGCTTGTTATACATGAGATTTTGTTTCTGAATAATTAAATTGCGTTCGTTCAATGTAAGAATTTCTAGCTTTTTTTTATTCCCACTAAAATTATATTTAAATTTTCTATATGCCTGTTTCTGCAGTTTTCCTGAAGAATCATAATATTTAAATGACTCTTCCATTATAGAGCCCAAACTATCGTAAAAAACCAGATGTGTTGAAATTAATATAAATCTATCTATACCATTTTCTTTGGCAACTAAAAATTCACTTGTCTCTCTAGATATAATATTTTTTTTTGAAATGTTTTTTTTAAAATTATTCGATCCTGGGATTCGTATATTTTCTAATTCAACTTTTTCCTTAAATATTTCTCTCTCTGACCACTCAACCCAATTACCTTGTTTCTTTCCATCGATTACCATTCCAACTGGTATATTTAAATTATTTTTCAACTGGAAAACAAAACCATTTACTTTCTCATTAGTATAATTATTGTAATAAACCCCATTCTTTTGAACGATATCTTTGATATTGTACTCTTTCGTTTGCGAAAAGATTAATGAAACTGGAATTATAACTCTTAAAAAAAATCGTCTAAGCGTCTGCATTACAAATATTTTATTACTTAATCTTTAGTTTCAATGCCGTTTTCATAGGTTTTTTCATTAATTTTTTTACCATTCACGTCCCATGTGTAAACAATACCACTTCCATTATAAAATTTTCCAGTTTCTAACCTTTGTCCATTCTTATACCATCTATAGGAAAACCCATCAAGCTGTCCATTTTTATAATGTCGCTCTGATTTTTTTTGTCCATTGTCAAACCACTCGGTAACCCAACCATTCTCTTTACTTATATTATTTGTGGTATCTGCAATAAAATTACCATGATAATTAATTTGTCCTTTTTCATTCCAGGTCATAACAGAACCATTAGACAAATCAGATAAATAATTTATTTCGCTTTTCATATTTCCATTTTGATACCATTCCTTCCAGATCCCATTCTTGGTTCCATTGATAAAATATTTTTCAAGTTTTTTTTGACCATTTTTATACCACTCAAACACCTCCTTTACATCTCCGTACTTATTAAAATTTTTTGATATGGATTTATTTCCGTTTTCATAAAAATCAATTTCTCTGATTTTAAAGGAGCTGTTTTTTGTTAATTTTATATACTGTATCTTTTTTAAAAGACCAGACTCATCTCTGATAATCTCATGTATTATGTCTTGGCTATAAATCTTGCCTATTGAAATCATCAGGATTAATAATGAATGATTTTTCTTCATTTATTCTAATAATTTTTGCACTATTAACACAGATTTAACCAAATATTATTACAAGCGATTTTTTGCATTGAAAAAAATCAAAATTATAACATCTAGTTAATTTTTATTCTTTTTTGATACTCCCTACCCAATTTAATATTTTCATACAATCACATTGGTTGCCATTCTTATCCCAGCAAATTTCTTCAACGCTTCTTTTTAAAGTATCAGTTTTCCTCTCCGCGCTTTTCAAACCATTTTCATACCAGTAGACAGTTTTTTTTTCTGTTCCATCTTGTACTGTCTCTTGCATAATTTGACCATTCTGATACCAATATTTCCAGCCCTCATCCATTATGCCTTTTGTGTAATTCCCCTCAGCTTTTTTTTTATTATTCTTGTACCAATAAACCCATAAACCATTTTTTTTCCCAAAACTGTAATTCCCTTCTTGTTCTTTACCGCCATTATAAAACCATTTAGTAAAGGGGCCATGATAGTCACCTTCTACTATCATGGCATTTAATTTATTATTACCATCAGAGTATACATCATCAACATAAAAATATTCAACTTGAGTACCGTGTTTAAACATTTTTTCTGATTCTTTATAACCGTTATCACCCCATTCTGTAAGAATCCCATGTAATTTACCTTTTTCAAAATATCCTCGTTGAAATTTATTTCCGCTTTTATACCATCGAAAAAAGAGGCCCTGTTGTTGTCCGTTATTATATGAACCTTGTTGTTTAATTTTCCCATTATAATACCACCAACTCCAACCTCCATTCCTCTTTCCATTTTCATACCTTTCTTGTTTCATTTTTTTTCCATTATTATACCATTCAGTCCATAAACCATCTTTAATTCCGCTAACGTATGCTCCTGATACTTTTATTTCTCCATTGTAATAATTACTGTACACTTTACCTGTGTATGGCACATCAGATAAAGGAGTGTACTTATAATTATTTTTATCAATTAAGTGTTTAATATTCCACTCAAATTGAGCATTAAGGACAGAAATTAAAAAACATAATAAAGGTGTGGTCTTAACTTTCATCTAGGTCTTTTTTGAGCTTAGAAACTACGTCCTCAAGTTTGGATAAATTTGTCCACTTATTGCCTTCTCCCATTGCATTAATCATTTTTTTTATGAAACTTTTGTAATCATCATTTTTTCCATCGCAAAGATTGGCTACAACTTTTTCTATGATTTTTTCTTTATTCATTCGATTTTTTTTTAACTCGCCTTGACAAAATAGAAATTTATAGTTTTCATTATTTTAAGACAAAATATAACACTCTTAATCAAAAATTGTGATCCAGGATAGCTACTTATTACAGAATAAAATCATTAAAAAAATATACTATATACTCTTTCGTTCTTCCCTAAATAATAATGATCTTTTAATGTTGTTTCATATTCAAAACCAATATTCTGATAAAAAATTTGGGCTGCAGAATTCTCTTCGTGGGTTAAAATATATAATTTTCTTATTTGAGCGCCATGAGTCTTATACCATCTTTTTGCATCATTAATAAGCCATTTAACTAATTTTTTTCCTATACCTCCTCCTCTGTATCTCTTGAGAACACAAATACGATCTAACTCAAACAAGCCATGTTTGGGTAGACCATGCGCAATCCAAGTTACCAAACCTATTATTTCATTTTTCTCTATAGCTACGATATACCTATAATCTTTCTTTATTTCTGATCGTAACGCATCTTTGGCTTCATTTGAATTATCCATATTATAAAAATCTAATAAAACACCAACTATTTGATTTGAGTCTGAGGGCAATGCTTTTCTAATTTTAATATTATAATCCATTAGTTATTCCCATTCAATTGTGCCCGGTGGTTTTGATGTAATATCATATACAACTCGATTAATTCCTTTCACATAATTTACTATTCGATTTGAGACCTTAGCTAGGGTCGATGCCGGCATATGGAACCAATCTGCAGTCATTCCATCGGTGCTTGTGACGGCCCTGAGAGAAAGTAAATTATCATAGGTCCTTTGATCTCCCATCACTCCAACAGTTTTTACTGGAATTAAAATGGAAAATGCTTGCCAAATTTTATCATACAAATCATCCTCCATGAGAATGTCGATATAAATCTTATCTGCTTCTTTAAGCATGTTTAAACGCTCTTGGTTTATTTCACCAATTATTCTTATACCTAAACCAGGTCCTGGAAAGGGATGGCGCTCAATTAATATTTTTGGAAGACCCAGTTCTCTTCCAACTTTTCTGACTTCATCTTTAAATAATGCTTTTAATGGTTCAATTAATAAAAAATTCATCTGCTCTGGAAGGCCACCTACATTATGGTGGCTTTTTATCACATGGGCAGACCCATCTTTATTGACCCCACTTTCAATTATATCGGGATAAAGTGTCCCTTGAGCCAAGAATTCTATTTCTCCAAATTGTTTTGAAATTCGCTCGAAAGAATAAATAAACTGATTTCCGATAGTTTTTCTCTTTTCTTCAGGATCGGTAACACCCTTCAAACTAGATAAAAATATTTGTGATTCGTTAAATAGATTTATATTTATTCCAAGACCTTTTCCTAATGTATTGAGACAACTTTCTGCTTCACCCATCCTCATCATTCCATGGTCAATTAAAATAGCAATAGAATTTTTCCCAATTGCTTTATTTAATAATGCTGCAACTACACTTGAATCAACTCCTCCACTGACACCAACTATAACTTTTTTACTACCCACTTTTTTTCTAATCAATTCAACTTGATTATTAATCAGATTTTCTGGTGTCCATGATTTTTCACAGCTAGCAATTTTAAATAAAAAATTAGATAATATTTGTCCACCTTCAACAGTATGGTAAACCTCAGGGTGAAACTGAGTTGCAACCAAATTTTGATTTTTATTACCAATAGCAGCAACAATACCATTTTTAGAATTAGCTAAAACGTGCCAACCATCAGGAATTTTGACAACTTGGTCTCCGTGACTCATCCAAACTTTAGAGGGATTAGAAATATCAGAAAAAATCCCAGAACTGTTTTGTATATCTATTTTTGCAAAGCCGAATTCACCATCTCCTTTTGAAACTACACTACCTCCATAATGATGAGAAAGTAAATGAAGTCCATAACAAATTCCCAACGTTGGTAGATTACTTTCTAATAACAATTCATCGAATTTTGGAGCGTTTTCTTTGTAAACACTGCTTGGTCCGCCAGATAAGATAATTGCATTAGGTTCTGATTTTATGATTTCATCAAACGGAGTTTCAGGTGAATAAATTTCCGAAAAAACAAATTGCTCTCTTACTCTTCGAGCAATTAATTGGGTGTATTGGGACCCAAAATCTATAATCGCAACTCCTCCCTTATTTAAATTGCTCATCAATAAATTTATTTTTTAATTCAGCTAGGTAAGTCTCATTTGTAACTTTAAAATGTATTGGGCTGATGCTGATATAATTTTTGGAAACAGCTTTCCCATCTTGCTCTATTGATTCATCTTCATCGTAAACTTCGCCTTCAATCCAATAATATTTCTGGTTTTGAGGATCAACTCTTTCTATATATTTATCCTTAAAATACTGATTACCTTGACGAGTAAATTTAAAACCCGAAATTTCTTTTTGTTTACAATATGGTATATTTACATTTAGAAGAGTTCCTTTAGGCATACCATTTTTAATGACATGACGGACAATTTTTTTTGCTGAAGTTTTTGACAGGTCAAAATAATCAGTCTTATCTGATGCTAAACTAATCGCAATAGAGGGGATACCGAAATTTGCACCTTCAGCGGCCGCAGAAACTGTGCCAGAATAAATTATGTTTTCACCCATATTTCCACCTCGGTTGATACCCGAGATTATAATATCTGGTGGTTTTTTTTTATATAATGACTTAATAGAAAGTTTTACACAATCAGCAGGGGTCCCAGAGACCGCATAACCCTCAAAACCCTCGGCTCTATTTATTTTTTTCAAACGAAGAGGCGACGTAATAGTGATTGCGTGACTCACGGAACTTCTTTCTTTATCTGGGGCAACCACAATTGGATTACCAATTTCTTTCATTGCTCTCCATAGTGCAAAAATTCCTGCCGAATAAATGCCATCATCGTTTGTTATAAGTATTGTAGGAGAATTCATGATAATAATTCTATCAGATTAGATAATTTTTTTTTCATTTCGTTTCTGTGTACAATATGATCAATGAATCCTTTATCTAATAGAAATTCAGAGCGTTGAAAACCCTTTGGAAGATCTTGGCCAATAGTTTGCTTTATAACCCTTGGGCCTGCAAAGCCAATCAAAGCACCTGGCTCTGCAAGAATTATATCTCCCTGCATCCCAAAACTTGCCGTAACACCTCCAGTAGTTGGATCAGTTAAAATAGAAATAAAGAGACCACCTTCTTTAGAAAATTTAGCTAACACTGTACTTGTTTTTGCCAATTGCATCAAAGAAATCGCTCCCTCTTGCATTCTTGCTCCTCCTGAAGCACAAATTATAATGAAGGGTATTTTTTCTTTTCCTGCGTTTTTAATTGCTCTTGAAACTGACTCACCGACAACAGAACCCATACTCCCTCCAATAAAACTAAAATTCATGACCCCTAAAATAACTTTTTTGTTATTTATTGCCCCTTTAAAAATTTTTATTGCATCCTTTTCTCCTGTTTTTATATGCGCTTCTACAATTTGATCACTATATTTTTTTACAGCTTCGAACTCAAGGAAATCTGTAGGCATTAAATTTTCGTACAATCTTTGAGAGGTTCCTTCATCGAGAATTAAGTCAACATAAGTACTAACTTTAACCCGAAAATGATGCTGGCAATGATGGCAGACTGATAGATTCTTCTCCATTTCTGGACGATATAAAACCTCATTGCAGGATGGACACTTTTCCCATAGACCATCAGGAATATTTTTTTTTCCCTGGTTTTTAATATTTTTATCTTTCCGTTGGAACCAAGACATGTTTGTAATTGATTTTTTTTTCCATAATTATGGCATTGTCGCCATTTTTATAGTAGTTCTTCCTAGTATCGACTAAATAAAATTCAAGTTTCTTGTAAAGGTTTATTGCAATATAATTGCTCTCTTTGACTTCTAAAATTATTTTTGTGGGGTATGTAAAATTTTTCAAAAATCGTTTCATTAATATCTTACCCAGTCCCTGGGATTGAAATTTTACATCAATCGCTAAGTTTAGAATATGTACCTCATCAAGAAATATATGCGATATTAAATAACCAGCTATTTGATTACAATGCAGAATAACCATATTTCTTGAATGAGAAAATAATTCTAATTCTTTAGCAAGCATATTTTCGGACCATGCCTCATCTTTAAAAATATTTTGCTCAATATTCAAAATAATGGGCAAGTCTGTAGGTTTAGTGTGTCTTACAATCACAATTATTTGATTTTGAATGGTGCTATATAATTTGGTTCTAGTGTGAATGGAGTATTTACAATTAAGTCGTTATATCTTTTTGAACCTAGTATACCTATCTCTTTTGCCGATGGAGTTGCTTTAAATATTTTTAATTCGTCTGGAATCCATTTTTCGCACATCCAATGAAATAAATTACCTTTTTTGTTAATGTAATGCCTACTATCGTTCATATTAATCATTTTTGGTTTTAAAAGACTTATTGGAATTTGATCATTCCAACTAAATTTTTGGTAAAATGCATTTTCCCCATGAGAAAAGAACAGTCCATGAATGGGGTTAGTGTGCCCAAAATAAAAAGCCATTGCCTCAAATGAGGGAACCGGTAAAATTGGGACCTTGTTAGCATATGCAAATCCTTTTGCAAAGCCTAAACCAATCCTAAGGCCTGTGAAAGACCCTGGACCAATGCTTACTGCTACTGCATCAATCATGTTTTGTTTTATATCTGCATTACTGAGAACGGAGTTGACAAAAGAGGGTAATAACTCAGCATGCTTTCTTGGCACACATTCTTCTTTTAATGCGATACAACTATCACCCTTAATTAATGCTGAGCCACATATTTTTGTTGAAGTCTCTATTGCCAGAATAACTTTATCACCCATCAAAATCTATTCCTGTAACAGTTATTTGTCTATGATCAGATGAAATTTTAGATCTTTTAAAGTGTATTTTTATGATATCATCAAACAGTACCTTTTCGATAATATTTGCCCATTCGATGAGTGTAACAGCATTTTCGGGAAATAAAAACTTTTCCCCTCCAATATTTAAAAAATCAATTTCATCCCTTAATCTGTAACAATCAATATGATATAAGTTATGAGGGTTACCTTGGTATTCAGAAACTAATTTAAATGTTGGAGACCCAACATTTTCTCTTATACACAAAACGTCTGCAAAACCTTTTGCAAAAGTAGTTTTCCCTGTTCCAAGATCACCGATAAGAGCAATAACTTTACCTACTGGTGTAATTTTAGCGATCTCAGAGGCAAATTTTAACGTATCTTGTGAATTTATTGAATTCTTTATCATTTATCAGATTCTTGGTTTCATGACTGCCACAGGTACCATCATCTCTTCCATACTTATTCCACCATGTTGAAAGGAATTCTTAAACTTAGCTGAATATTTATTCGACTGGTTAGGGTAAACAAAAAAATTATCATCTTTAGCGATAATATAAGATGGTTGAGGACCAAACACTGGCAATCTAAAATCTGCAGGATTATCAATTATAAGAGCGTTCCGTTTATTTGTATTCAAGTTTCTGCCAAATTTATATCTCACACCGCTACTTGCTCCCCTATCTGCAGCAACCATAGCCTCCTTATTAACCCTAATGCTACCATGGTCACTTGTTATAACTACTGTAAATTTATTTTTGCTCAATATCTTTAGAATGTGAAGTAACCAAGATTCTTCCAACCACGATTTTACTGCTTTCCTGTATCCTTTTTCATCCTGAACTATTTCTTTTAATACGATTGTTTGTGAACTGCTATGGGCAAGGAGGTCAACAAAGTTCACCACAAGAGCAATCAGATCTTTTTTCAAGAGATTTAATATATATTTTTCAAATTTTTTCCCTTCCTCAAAAGCCCAAATTTTATGATAATGAGTTGTTAAATGCTTTAGTTCTAATCTTTCTAACTGATCAATCAAAAAAAAATTTTCCAATTGGTTTAGGCCAGCTTCGTGTTTTTCCATAGCTTTTTGTTGTTCTGGATATTTTTTTACCATCTGATCTGGGAAAAGACCACTAAATATTGCGTTTCTTGAATATGGAGTTGCTGAAGGCAAAAGGGATAATTTATAATCGACTTCTATGTTAAACATAGACTCAAAAATTGGCATTAAAGATTTAAATTGATCATGTCTCATACAATCAACAACTATAAAGCAAACCTTCTCGCTTTTATCTAAAAGCGGTTTTACCGTTTTTCCTATCACATCAGTGGACATGACTGGGCGATCTTCAGACCAAATCCAATCACGGTACTTAGATTCAATAAATGCGCTAAATTCCCGATTGCATGTTTGAATCTGCTCTTCAATTATCGATTCTAAACCTGTGTCGGCATGCTGATCAAATTTTATTTGCCATCCTGATAACCGATCGTACAAAGACCACCAACCATCTATTTGTAAAGAACCATCTAACATGGATTCAAACTCTTGGAAATCTTTTAAGTATTGATTAGAAATTTTTTGCTCGGTCAAACGACCACTTTCAAGAACTTGCTTACATGCCATGAAAATTTGACTTGGATTCACTGGCTTGATCAAAAATTGCTCTACACTTCCAGTCAAAGCTTCATCCATTAACCATTCATCTTCTGTTTTAGTGATCATTATCACTGGTATCGTTGCGTTAACTTTTTTAATTTGATTATGAGTTTCTAAACCATCGATACCTGGCATAGATTGATCAAGTAAAACTAAGACATAGGATTGTTTCTTGACCATTTCTACGGCATCTTTCCCATTTGTAGTTTTGTGTATGATATATCCTTTTTGTTCTAAAAAAAGGATGTGAGGTTTTAAATGATGGATCTCATCATCAACCCATAGAATGTGGCCACGTGTTTTATTCATTACTTTTTAAATTTAATAATTAATATTTTTCCTTGCGATAGTACATTTAAATTATTTGGACATCATTTTCCAAACCCCATCCCAATTATCTCCAGGTGGGTTTTGTTTGAAAATTTCACATCTATCAATAAAAATTTTGGATGGCGTTGTATTTCGGGAAACAAAATAATGTTCAAGTGAATCTGACTCAAAGAATTTTTCAATAGCCTCATCCCATTTTTGTTGAAAATATAAATCCATTCCATTTTCGAATGACTTAATTAAATCGAGTGTCTTTTTATTAATATTCTCTCTCCTTCCCACTAATTCATAAACTTTCTCTGGGATATTTTTCCCTTTTACTTTGGTAAAGTCAACGAACCTAAAAATATACTTATTTTTAGCATTTTCATAAATACTATTACCAACAAAGTTATAAATCCCATAATGTTTAGCTGATGATTCTAATCTAGCCGCAAGGTTTACTGTGTCTCCCATCATAGTATAGTTCATTCGCATTTCAGAGCCCATGTTACCAGTTACCATTTTCCCACAATTTAGCCCAATTCTGTGCTGCATTGAGTACACTATATCTGGCCAATCACCTTCTTTGAGCCATTTTTTACGAAGAAAATCTAATTTTTCTTGCATCATTATCGCGGTTTCACATGCTTTTTCTTCTTGATTCTCTACAGGGGCTGGTGCCCCGTAAAATGCAACAATAGCATCTCCAATATATTTATCGAGGGTACCCTCATTTTCTAAAATTACTTCTGACATTGCTGTCAAATATTCATTCATCAATGCCACCATTTTCTGAGGCTCTAAAACTTCAGAGAAAGTAGAGAAATTTTGTATATCAGAAAAAAACGCAGTGTGGTACCCCATTACACCGCCTAGTTGAGGAGCTTGTTTTTCTTCGTACATTTTGTCTAACACCTTTGGTGCAATATAAGTTCCAAATGTTTCTCTCAAAAATTTTTTATCTTCCTGTTCATGCAAGAATTGGTAAACTACATTTCCAGAATAAGTAATAATTATACCAGCAATTGGAGCTACAATTGGCATGACATAACTTCCCCCCGGAGTTGGAATAGAAACCTGCAAATAATCATAAAAATAATTATGTAAAACATTAGGTAATAGATTTGATAGTAAAGCTTTTGGCATCCACAAAAAATCATTGGCAAATAGCCCACATGCAAACCCATAATAAATAATGCACTCCAAAATAATGATTCCTCCTGCAATTATAGGATGAATTGTTACTTTTGTGATTAAAAAATATGTAAGGAAAGAAAGAAAAGTTATAAGGAAAATATGCTGCATTGGATAAATGGCCTTATCCGACAATAATTTAGTTGTCTTATTACCAAAAACATTTAAATAATTATTATGTAAAACGGTTTGTATGGCATTGGCATGAGTCTCCATTCCTGGTGTTAATTGACTTAAATCAAGATAATTATAAAATGGTGTGGATTTAACATCGTGTAGAACTTCTACGGAGACCCCTAGTATTACTATTTTTTTAAAAAAAGGAGACTTGGTAATATCAAAATCGTCCCCAACGCCCATAAGACTGATCATTTCTTTACGTTCTGTTTCATCTTCAATATCCAGTATCCAATCTGGGATTTGTCCAGGGATGAACTGACTCATCCAGTCTGAATCTTCATTTAAGTCAAATGATTTTGTATCTAAAACCTGTGAAAGTGAGAAGCGAGGAAAGGTGCCCCATGGTTTCACTTCTTTAAACCCAGGCATTCTGTACCCTGAAGGAGGACCGTAATAATTAACAAGAAAATTATTTGATCTCCCATAAGATGCAATTTCCAAAGGTCCAAAGTTCCACACCCTGTTTTTAGAATTATATTTTGGTATCGTATTATCAGAAATTTCAAGAAATTCTTTGACGCATTTCATGCCCAAAGATAGATAGGCCTTCCCAGGCTCATGATCCATAAAGCCTGCAACGCTATACTGCCTAGAAAAACCATCAATATCAAGCATGTCGTTAATAAGTCCTGTTGCCGGTTTAGATTCCATAATTTCAGGCACAGGATAGGCGATATATTGCGGAGGAATACGCGATGGCTCTCTTACCATTTTTACATCCATTACAACTTTTGTTCCCTTTTCTTGAGCTGATTTAATTGACTGAGATAATAGAATATCCCCATGACCAGGTAGGTACTGTCGAAAATTATCTGGTAAATTATTGCTCACACTGCGTAGATACTCTGATCTAGCATCAGGTGAATCAAACTGTATATCAAATGCGATTACTTTAGCACCAGCACTACTTAAGTTATCTATAGCTTTTGCCCAAATATCACCTCTAGGGTAAGGCCATGGTATTTTTTTTTCTTGAAGTAATCGCCAAGATTCATCATCAACTTCAACCAAAACTACGTCTGTACCCAAATTTATAATCGTTGAATCACTTGCTCTCCAACCCGTTATAGGTCCTCTTACTGAGTGAAATCTATAATCATAAGTTTTTAATTCTAAGAAATCAAATACACCAACCCAATGAAGACTAATCGTTAACAAAACAGCTGAAGCAGTAATGATAAGATTGATCGAATTATCTTTAATATATTTTCTTAAAAATTTTATCAAAATCGGTATCCTAAAATCATATAGAAACCAGAATTATTGATGATTAAGCTTTCCCCGGAATCATCAATCTTATTATTCTGATCATTATCTATGCCATCGTTCAAGTTTCCCTTAGCATAATTTATTCTTAATGACATATTTGAACTTAAAGTCAAATTTTTAATTATATCTAAATCTGCTCCGACCTTAAAACCAAACATCCTAATTTTATCATCCCCTTTTTCACCATTGGTTAAATAATCCATTCCTCCTTTAATGCGTAATTTATTATCAAAATCGGGTAATAAACTTTCTAACCAAGCCAGTGAGAATACATTTGTTGATATCTGGTAATTTGCCGAAATCGTTGACGAAAACCAGTTGCTTTCTATTTTAGAAATGTTGTTGTCACCATCGATCACCGGCGAAAATAAAGAAGTAGAGTTAATTGAAAATGATGTACTTAGCGATTTATCAAATCTAGTGGAAATAACGGCTGAGTATGACTTTGTATCAGATTTTTGGAAAAGATAACTTGGATCACGAGATTCGGCTAATTTATCTTTATAAATGATTGTATTTAAGTTGAATGCAATAGTACTTGATGAAGTAGCACCAGAACTAGGTATATTAATGGAAGCCATCGTATTTAGTGCTTGTGAATCTTCTCTGTTATCTTTTAATACTGCACCATAATTTGTTGTAATCAAACTATCTATGCCATTATTCTTATTTATAGACTGAAGATTTAGTATCAGGGACACTGCACCAGGGCCTGGGACCAAGGTTGTATTAAAACTGAATGTTTTTGTACTTAAGGGACTGACAACAGTCTCTAATAAATTATTATCTCTAGATTTATAGCCAAAAGAAAACATCAATCTTCTTCCTAAGGTTGAAACACGATCATTAATAATAAATTCTCTTATATTATTCGTAAGATAAGGATTTCCCAGACTTTTGTATTCAGGACCAATCTGACGGTACTCTATTAATAAATTGTTAAATGAATAACTCCCTTTAACTCTAATATTAAATGCAGAAGATGGCATATTTATTATGGCTCTAATTTTATTTTTTTCGAAAGTAATTGGATCAATTGGGAGTAAAGGAACCATGTGTTGTGGATTTATAGTGATGATATTCTCATAATCAGATGGATCAGGTAAGCCATCTGAAATAGGTATGTTTAAAAGTGAATCATTGTCAAGAGAATCGAGAAGAACATCGGCCTCCTCCCAAGTCAGGGGGCCATCCCATATATTCTTGTTAATCCAACTCATGTTCCATGCCATCTGAAAAAGTAATTTTCTATTATCAAGTGCTTTTTCAAAATCAAACCCTAATACAATATTTTCAACGGGGGATCCATTAGCCCAATTTTTTTCAGGTATAAATATTGAATCGCCCATCAGTGAAATGAGCTGACTAAATTGCGATAAAGAATATTCACCCGCATCAACTGAATTTAAAGTAGAATCGACTGTGAAGGTAACTGAACCCGGAACACTCCTCTGAATTTTTTCATAGTCATCCTTAACTTTTAGAAAATGAAAGCCAAAATCAAAAAAGTTAAAAACGTCTAATGATAGTTTAGTTGCCCAAATATCCTGAGGAAAAGTATAACCATTTCTTGTTAAACTGTATATATTGACAACATCGTCTCCTGAAGAGTCAATTTTTGTGTCATTTTCAATTATTTTAAGTGCTCCATCTAATCTATTCTTGTATTGTATTGCTCGGTTAATCTCACCTTTGACGTACTGAAAACTTACATAAGGGAGATCAAGGTTTATATGTTGGCCTCGTACTCTCTTTCCATCAAGTAGATAAGGTGATATAGATGGGTAAATATCACCAAATTGCAGTTTTAGATAATCAGCTACTTGAAGACTTAATGCTCTCCTATTCTGAGGCTGAATAAATGGAGACTCTCTACTCGACGTCTTCAAGTTGTACCTTGCTTTTACCCAACTTAATTCACCATCAAATTTTATGTTCAATTCATTTTCAGCTAATGTAATACCTGATGCACTATTAATTGAATTTTTCCCATTAATTGATCCTTTGTATTTAAACGCCTCTGCAAAGTTAACCATCCCTTTATTTACATTGAATGACCATTCAAGCGGTTTAACATCCAAACCAAATGGGGTTTTAAATAAAACTTCTACCTTATGAAAACCAGCTGTTAATTCTTTTTCAGGAACAAAGGTTAAGACATCGCCCGCGATTATGGATAAATCCGTAACATCTTCATCATCAAGCATTAATTTATAGTTTTTTTGATCAATATTTGTAGCATTAAACAACGACAACGCAATCACGACTTCACCCGGTGGATTAAATGATCCCGGTTCTGGAGTTAAAATCAAAATATCAGAATTAATAAAATCAGTTTCATCATTTAATGAAATATTATCTTTTGACATATTGTTCAAATCGTCTGTGACTATGAATTCAAGAGGACTTTCGAATGGGTCATCCGCAAATGGAACACTAATTTTACCTCCATTTTCTTTTCGCAAGATTACTAAATATTCAATACCTGGCTTAGTAACTCTGTTACCAGGTATTGTACCAATCCAAGACCCAGCAACAAATTCCATGGCTATTTCTTGATAACTAAGTTCATTTTTTTCACGAAAATATAGTAAACCCGATGATATTGGATCATTATTAGCAGGAAGAACTACAATCTCCGTATTAGCTCTGTATTTTACATTATCGGGGCTAATATGATAATAACTCACATTATTCTGCGCGTATATGAAATTAAAGAACATAGCTATTTTAAAGAAAAATATTACGGGATTCTTGATATTCGACATTGGTAGAATTTTATGAAATTTTACCTAGGAAAGAAAAATTACTGGTAATCAATAATTAATACTTTTTGGTTTCCATCCGTGTCTTCAAGGTAAATACGTACCTGCGAAGGTCCTTCCTGATCAGCGCTTGGGTCTGAAGGTATGGAGTTAGGATCTGTCTCTATTGAAGTTACCTGGCCATCAGGTGTAGATAATCCAGTCATACCAACAGTGACATCTACTTCTTGCCCCGTCTCCAAATTAACAAGTCCAATAAGACCCTCGAGGCCAATAATTTGATCCCCACCATCGAGATCTGATAATAGCCAAAAATCTGTGCCTTTAACGGATGCTACAGAAGTGGGGGTTTGTATAACAAAGTCAATGTTTTGCTTTTTTATTGTTGCACGTACTATGCCTCCATCCAAATTTATTTTTTTTGAAATACTTGCTGCGGTTCTTTGTCCATTGACAACTACTTCAGAATTCTCTTTTAATTTGAGAGTTGATTTATCATCAATAAAAATTAATGAAGTAAAACCGGATCTCCCTGTTCGAATCTTGTCACCATCATCCAGAATATTTCCTGGTTTGAGTTCAATAAAATTCTTTTTTCCAACCCTCATCAACTCAACTTCTCCTTTTACTTTTGTTGCAACAGCAATTTTTTCTGCGTAAATGAGAGGAAAAATGGTCAGGAGAAAAAATGAGTATTTAAGTAGATTCACTACTCTACCCTTAAGCCCTGTATGATAAAATTTTGACTATTTATTTGATTTAGTAAATAATTTACTCCAGCCTCATCCACGCTAACACCATTGATTTCTAGCTGACCGGTTGGAAAATAATTGTATAATTCATTTCCATCTCCAAACAAAGAATTAAACTGTTGATCTCCAAGAGCCTGTCTTAGTGATATTAGAAGTGGATTGATTGCAGGCATAGACATTTCTACCTGTCCTGATATTCCTATTTTAAAACAATAGATTGGAGATAGCAAATCTCGTGCTCCTGCAGTTGTTGGCATAGTCTTCTTAATTTGCCAAACATAAATTTTCCCTTCCTCAAGGGGATATGCGCCGCTAAAAGGGTATTGAAAACTATTAATATTCGGAATCTCAAACCATAATAGAGTTTGATCGAAAGGTAACACCCTTTGATCTTCAATTGCGTCCTCTGATGAACTGTGTAGCTCAGGATTAAATTCAGCAACCCTGATAAAAGTAGAAAATCCTTCTCCTGTTTGAGCAAACCATTGAAAAGTAGGAAATGTAGTATAAACTAAATTATTTAGTGTGTCAGACAAGGCCCCGCCTGGTGATTCCAAATTAATTGAAACTGGAGTTTCTACATTAATAGTCCGTTCATCGTAGGCTAGTTGTTGCTCTGAATCTCCATGAAGAATCTCTATTTCAAATCTATATATGCCATCAGAAATTCTTCCAGTAGTTAAAATACTTTGAAGGATCACATCAGCTTGTAACGGGTCAAGACTCTCAATTATTTGACCAGTGAGCTCGATAGGATTAGGTGGCGTAGCCATATCATATATCAAAGAAGTTTCAGAAGAAATTTCTCTATTATCAAGTATTATAGCATCTTTCAATTCAAAGGTATTTGTTAAAATTTCGATAATTGCAGTAGAACTATTAATACCAAGTTGAGGGGAAATCATCGAAGCTCTAAAACGAATTTTAATCGGAATAGGGTACTGGCTGGCTTCAAGTCTATAGCGGAATATTTGCACATTAGTAGCACCGGTGCCTATATCAAAGCTACTGACGTAATATGTAGCATAACTAAAGATTTCACCTTCAAGAGATACCTTCGAACTATTATTCTGGGCAATAATTAATTTTGGATTAAACATTGACAAGAATAATAAGAATATTGATGTATGTAACTTCATTTGTTTATAGTATTTATATCAATTTACCTAATAAATACAAATCCCAACAGAAAGAAAATTATTAGTATTAAAATAGATCTTATATGTTTAAACAAAGGAAGAAGCCCCTCAAAAATTTTGAAGGGCTTAAATGTTCCCGGCAATGTCCTACTCTCCCACGCTGGTTTCCCGCGCAGTACCATTGGCGCTGTGGGGCTTAACTGCCGAGTTCGGGATGGGATCGGGTGTTTCCCCCACGCTATTGTCACCGGAAAAAACTTTTGGAAATTGGACCAAGCCATTTATCAAGAATGATAATTTGATAAAGCCATTCGGCTAATTAGTACTACTCGGCTAAATACATTACTGTACGTACACCTGTAGCCTATCAACGTTGTAGTCTCCAACGAGCCTTATTACCACAAAGGTAGAGAAATCTAATCTTAGGGTGGGTTTCGCGCTTATATGCTTTCAGCGCTTATCCTTTCCGAA
>MDTA01022250.1_pt1 | contig 34220 bp, 32 predicted proteins | sample 811151 | NCBI WGS metagenome assembly MDTA01 (sample SAMN05326648, study PRJNA326480) | marine metagenome | isolation source: seawater | place: Indian Ocean: South | collected 2010
ATTTTGTGCGGAATGAGCAGTCTGAATATACTTCTAGCGCTCGCCTACGCCAAGACAGGTTCGCTGTTGCGGCGCCTCGACGCTGCGCGTTCAAGCGAGTTTGACTCACTTCACAACGAGGACCAGTAGTGCCCGATCTATTAGGTTTGGACCCGGCCCGTATCGAACGATTGCGGGACCCCGCACGCTACCAGAGCGTCGATCCCCAGCGCCTGTGGGAGGTGTTGGAGGCGCCACAAACGGGCACTATCGTTGATGTGGGTGCTGGCGTGGGATTTGTGACTCTGCCGTTTGCGGAACGTTTCCGTGACGTTCAGGTGATCGCCTGTGATGTGCTGGAGGGCATGCTGAACGGACTTGCGGAAGACGCAGTCAGTCGCGGACTGGATAACGTCACCACTGCGTGGATGGCGTCACATTCGACCCTGCCGCTCGCGGATGACACAGCCGAGCTTGTTGTGATGTTGCAGGTCCATCATGAGCTGGATGATGCTCCGGGGCTGCTGGCGGACTGCGCTCGCGTCCTGCGCCCGGGTGGTTGTATCGCTATTGTGGACTGGAAAGACGAAGAACTGGACGGGGTTCCACCAGCGGGTCGGCGGGTCGCGGCAGAGACGATCATGGCCCAATTGCGGGACGCAGGTTTTGCCGAGCCCAGCTCACACGCGCTTTATTCGCACCACAGCGCCATCACTTCGGTTCTGTGACGCCGGTTGAAAAGGTGCGGTCGGGGCGCGGCTAGTATTCCATTTGCGCGTCAACGACCACCGCGGTGGTCGCGACCGATAGCCCGGGGGCCGATAGCCCGGGGACGCACATCCCAGCAAACGAGATACCGGGTACGAAGATTCCGGGGTCTCGTGCCATGGGGCTCTATTACTACCACGCGATGACGGCACTCGCGCTGTTGCGTGCGCTCCACTATCCGCCGTCTGCGCTGGAGGAAATGGCCTCGAAGCAACCCATCTGCCAACCAGCAGTAAGATGGTCGCAACGCCGGATTCCGTCGGCTCTATCAGCACCTTCAACGGCTCGCGGGTACTTGATTCAACCTGCACGACTTCGCCTGGTATGGCCTGGGCTGCGCGACGGGTACTCCACACAAGTCGACCAACCACCAGAGTCAGCATGCAGACGCGTATCAGGGCGAGTGAGGTCATGGACATCAGCAAAGCTCTGGAATCCGATAAAGCTCTGGAATCCGACTCAGGGGTGTGTTGCGAACGCTGGAAATCATCCGGTACGCGAGCAAACTGTTAGTCTCGTTGCTAAACTTCCGTGTTGGCCCTCAGATGTTGGCCCTAGCATGCCGGGCCTTGCACATTGGCCTGATACGTTGACGCTCGCACGTTAACCTGGGGCCATCCACACCGAGAAAGACTCGCCCATAATGCTGCGCCATCGACTTTATACAAGTCTCGCCAAACGCTTCTACTTTGGCTGGGTAATCGTCGTCCTGGGCATCCTGGCGATGTTCATAAGCGGCGCGGGGCAGTCACATACCTTTAGCGTCTTTCTTGGGCCTGTCAGTGCCGAGCTTGGTCTCAGCCAGACTGAATGGGCCATTGCATACGGTGCGGCGACCCTGCTGGCCGCGTTTGGACTGCCGTACATGGGGCGGTTGACGGATCGTTTCGGTCCCCGTCGAATGCTGTTGATTGTCGGGACGGCGTTGGGGCTGGCTTGTTTTGCGTTTGGCGCGCTCAGCGGCCTGTTCATGCTCGGTGTGGTGTTTGCGGCACTGCGATTCCTGGGACAGGGCTCGCTCATGTTGAACACCGTCAACATAGTTTCGCGCTGGTTCGAGCGCAAACGCGGCTTCGCGTTGAGTCTGATGGCACTTGGGTTTTCCATTTCCATGGCGATTCACCCACCCGCTACCCAGTGGTTGATCGATACTGTTGGTTGGCGCGAAGCCTGGATGTGGATGGGCGTTTCCACCTGGGTCCTGTTATTGCCCGCCATTTTTTTGCTGGCTTACAACCAGCCGTCGGACAAAGGACTTGCCGTTGATGGTGATGAGGTCGCGCCAGCAGATGCAGGCGACTCGAGTCCACCGAAGCGACAAAATGGCTTGACTCGCGCTGAAGCGTTGCGCACCGCAGCGTTCTATATCATTTGTGGTGGCTTGCTGTCGTTGTCGATGCTGGTAACCGCGCTGCACCTTTTCCAGGTCAAGATTTTTGAGCAACACGGTGTAGATGCCGTCATCGCCTCGCGCGTGTTTGCGGTATCGGCGGTCACCATGGTGATCGCGATGCCGCTTATCGGGCGTGCGCTGGATCGCTTCCCGACTCGCTGGATGTTCGCGTTTGGCCAACTGGTCCTGGTGGGTTCACTGGTCAGTGCTTCGCTGGTGACAGACCTGTCGTCGGCGCTCGTGTACGCCGGTATATTTGGCGTCAACAACGCCGTCACCATGACCTTGTTCGCATACGTCTGGCCGCGTTTTTTTGGCCTGGCTCACCTCGGTAGCATCCAGGGCGTTGGGCAGATGGTTGGTGTTGTTGGTGCGTCCCTGGGCGCGCTGCCGCTGGCGATAGCCTTTGACGTTCTCGGCTCGTACGATCAGGCCCTGTTGGGCTTGACGGTACTGCCGCTGGGCTGTGTTGTTCTCGCGTGCTTTCTGAAGCCGCCAATCGAGGACGCTCCATCGGCGTGAGTGCAGAGGAAACCCCTTTCGCCCTGGATCAGATGGTGATGCTTTCGTCTTAGTCTCCCCGCAAGGCCGTTCTCTGCTTGATTCTCAATAGCGCTTTCAGGCTCGAGCCTCGACAAGCGCTCCTCCCGCGTGAACTTCGACACGTCCATGTCGGAATATTTTGATCACAGCTTATTCATTAGTAAACTAATTATATGCAATCTAATAAAAAGCAAATCCGCGAGCGCTTCACGCACGCGTTGGTGCACGTCTCCAAACGTTGGCGATGGTGTCTGGACAAACGTCTTAGTCGCACCGGGCTTACACAGGCCCGGTGGTCCACCCTGTTGCAGGTGAAACGTGGCGGGGAGGGTTTGGGGCAACGCCAGTTGGCTGATTTTGTCGGCATCGAAGGCGCGACGTTGGTTCCACTGTTGGACTCCCTGACCAAACTCGACCTGGTTGAGCGGCGTCCCGACCCGGATGACCGGCGGGTCAAGACCGTACATCTGACGCGAGCCGCGGAGCCGGTTCTCGATGAGATCGAGACCATCGCTGACGACCTACGCTCGGAATTGTTGACTGGTGTCGCGGACTCCGATCTTCGTGCGTGCATTCGGGTTCTGGAACATATTCGCGCGCGTATACCTGCCGCGGCAGAAAACGCGGTTTCCGAGGGTGAGTGAAGCGTTGGCCAGCACTGGTAGCGGCCCGTCCAAGGCAGGGTTGCCGGCGCGCCTGTTGCGACTGACGATACTGCTGGCGGTGGTGATCGCCGTTGGCTTAGGCGGATGGAACTGGTGGCAGCAACGGCAGGCGCACGTATTTGTGACCGATGCGCGTATTGCGTCGGACATGGTCACGTTGAGCGCCAGTCAGGCCGGATATGTCAAACAATTTTCGGTGCAACCCGGGGACCGTGTTCGGCGCGGCCAACTGTTGGCGCAGCTGGACGCTGACGAACTCCGGCTCCGTATTGACGAGGTTGCTGGTGAACTGGCGCGGCTGGATGCCGAACGTGAGCGCTTGCGCGCCGAGCGTACATTGGTGCGGTCTCGTACGGATTCAGGGATCGAAATGGCGCGTGCAACCATTGCAATGGCAGAGGCGGATTATCGCGGACACCGCACGATGCTGGCGCAGGCGGAAGCCGACGGGGCGCGCGCGAAACAACTGTTTGCGACCAAAGTCATTTCCTCGCAGGCGTTGGAAGACGCGCAAACCAGCTTTGACAATGCGACGGAGCGTGTGCGGCAAAGCGAGGCTGCGTTGACGGAAGCGCGCGCGCGACTTTCGGCGGCACAAGTTGAGAATCAACGGATGGCCGTCATCAATGCCGAATTGCGTGTGATAGACGCGCGTACCACCACGCTTACGGCACGCAGGGGGCAGCTTGAGGTCAGGCTTGAGCAACGCCGTGTGGTTGCGGATATGGACGGCGTAATCGGTCAGACTTTTGTGGACCGGGGTGAATATCTGCGGCCAGGTGCGCGGTTGCTGATGATGCATGATCCGGACAACTTGTGGGTGGCTGCCAATATTAAAGAAACTGAGTTGTCGCGCTTTTCCACGGGTGCCGAGGTACGCATTAATGTTGATGCTTACCCGAATCTGCAACTCGCCGGAAAAATCACCTGGATAGGCCCCGCCGCCACCAGTCAGTTTGCACTGCTGCCCAATCCGAACCCATCCGGCAACTTCACAAAGGTCACACAACGTGTGCCCGTGCGCATCGACTTTGACGCTGCAGACCGGACCTTGAGTCCCGGCATGATGGTGGAAGTTGTCATCGATGTCGCAAAGCACTGAGGCTCTATTCGAGCGTTACGGTTCAGGTTATCGCTGGCTTATCGTCCTGATGGCGATGACCAGCACCATTACGGCCGTATTGTCCGCAACTATCGTCAATGTCGCGGTCCCAGAGATCATGGGCAGCTTTGGTATGGACCAGGTGCAGGCGCAGTGGCTGGCATCCGGCTATCTGGCTGCCATGACGGCAACCATGTTGTTGTTGGACTACGGCATCAAGACCTTTGGTCAGCGCGCGACGATGATGTTCGCGTTGTCGGCATTTTTGTTTGGCGCATTTCTCGGGGGGTTTGCGACCAACGACGTCATGATGATTACCGCACGATTTGTGCAAGGCGCTGCGGCAGGCATCATGCAACCCATGTCGATGGTAGCTGTGTACCAGGTGTTCCCGCCCGAGCGGCGCGGTTTCGCGATGGGTATATACGGTGTGGGTGCCGTGATGGCGCCAGCAGTCGGGCCCTATTGTGGCGGCCTGCTGGTCGACGCGCTGGACTGGCGTTATGTGTTCTTCGCCGGCGTGCCCTGGGTGCTGATGGGCATGCTGCTGACGCTGTTGTTCATGCCGTCGGAAAGCAACGACAGCGGACCCGGCAAAAAATTTGACTGGCCGGGTTACGCGTTGGTGCTGACATTTATTGGCTGCATGCTGACAGCGTTCGCGGATGGCCCGCGCGACGGTTGGGAAGATACTTTTGTCGTCATTCGACTGACGCTCGCCGTCGCGCTGTTTGCCATATTCATCTGGTGGCAGACCTATACGCCACACGCGTTGATGAACATGAAACTGTATACCTATCCATCATTTGTAGGTGCCACGATCGTCAGCGTTATGTTGGGTTTGGGTTTGTTTGGTTCGACCTATTTGATCCCGTTGTTTGTACAACAGGTGCAAGGACTGACGCCTACCATGTCCGGCGCGCTGCTGCTACCTGCGGGCTTTTCGATGATCCTGCTCGTGCCTTTGACGGGCCGACTCGCAGATCGACTGGACCCTGGCAAACAAGTGGCTTTTGGGCTCGCGTTGTTCGCATTTTCGTTTGTGTTGCTGTCACACGCAGATCTGCGTACGACACCCCTGACGTTAGCGCTTTGGATCATGGTGAGCCGAATAGGGATGGCTTTCCTGTTCCCGGCGCTAAGTGCCGGTTCGGTGCGCGCGCTGCCGCCGAAGATGCTTGCCCAAGGCGCGCAGTCGATGAACTTCACGCGGCAGCTGGGAGGCGCTGTTGGCATCAACTTACTGGCCGTGCTGTTACAGCAACAGACCGATACCAACAGTCTCCCGCTGGTCGCGACACAATCGCCAGACAACACGGCGACGGCCACCTATCTCAGTCGCTTTGCCGAGATTGCTGGCCCTGCAGGCTTGAGTGATATTGAGAACACCGCGCTAGCGATGAACCATCTCAGTTCAGCCTTGCATGGACAAGCCAGTGCGATGGCGTTCAGCACCGCGTTTGAGGCCAGTGCCGTAGCGATGGCAATCGCGTTGTTGGGCGCTGGCTTGATGGTCAAGGCGCGGCGTAATCGCCTGCGCAGGGAAGCGCTAGCCGCCAACCCGGCCTGAGCAGGTCGGATTCATATCCACAGCAGGTTCTTAAACGGATACTTGCCCGCGCGCTCTACTTCCCGCATCAATTCGTCTTCCCAACCGAGATAGTCAATAACGTTGCGCTTTTGGTCGCCGGGCCGCTCTGATGAGGCGAGCCAACGGTCAGGGCGCGCAGATATATTCACCATGGTCGTTCGTCAACTCACGGCCATTGGTCGCCCATGACTCGTTGCCTCCCCTCAAGACGCTCAAGGAGCGACCAAACTCGACCGCTGTCAGTTCAGCAACCAGCCCATCTTCCGAAGTCAGCGCGGTTGGGACAGCGAGGTTTGCGCTCATCAGCAATGCACCCGCTTCCGCGCGCGAGCACCACCGCGCGCCTGGAATATGCTGGCGCGCGTATGCATGCGAATGACCTACATCGACCAGGCGCACGGAGCCGTTTTCACGCATCAGATCTAATTCCTCTGCGCTGATTCGACGAATGCCGTTGGCGCTTGGGCGAGTTCCCTCATAAGGGCCTTTGCGGATGGGCGCGTCGCGTAAGCCGTTGCGCAAGACGTAGACTTCGGCGAGCCCCATCTGACTCACCCACAACGCCGCCACACCGGCGCGTACGCCGTCATCGTCAACCAGAACCACCCGCGCGTTCAGCGTTGCAAAGTACTCTTGCGGGCCCATCACGACGGCCCCTTCCGGCGCGTTCAATGAGCCGGCGACATGTCCTGCCGCAAACTCCCCGGGGGTGCGCACATCGACCGTGAAGATGGTGCGCGTGTCGTCACCTTTCCAGGCTGCCAATTGCTCGGTGTCGATGACGGGTACGCGTGCACGCTTCAGCATGGCAGCCACCTTCTCCTGCGCGAATGCCAGCGCCTCCGCGGATGGCGGCTTGGCGTGACGCATGGCGCCCACCTCAAGTTCATGTTCATCCAACTGCCATCCGCGCGTCCCGTGTTGCAGGAAAAACACGGGATTTGGCACATTGGCTGCATTCAGCATCAAGGCACCCAAAGTGCCGCGCGTTGCGCTCATGCAGTTGATGACCACCTTGGTGGATGGGCTGGGCACGAGATCCTTGAAACAGCGCAACGCCTCGCCGGCGGGGGCGGCAATGCTGCCGGGAATGTTGCCGCGCGCGTATTCCGCATGCGGGCGTGAGTCGAGAACAACGACATCCTCGTTTGCGGCGAATGCCCGCTTTAGTGCTGCCGGAGTGATGGACTGGGGCCGTCCAGCCTCCCGCGCGAACCGAGACGGTGGGAGTGACAGATGGTTGCTTCATATGAACGACAAACAACGCGTGGTCGTGGACGATAAGGCGGCAACCTGACCTGTTGATTATGAATGGCGAGGATGAGCACCCACTGAATCGCACTCCAGCTTGCGTCACTTGACCGTAGACTGATTACGGTCGGTGTCACTAAGCACTTGATTGCGATTCAGTGAGTACTCATCTCGTTAACGTGCATTTATCGAAGCTTTCCTGGAGACCTTAATGAGCACAAAAACCCCTGCAAGCTTCTACAAGCCGCTCGCGATCGGTGCGCCCGAACCGATGCGTGAATTGCCGTTGGCATTGGAACGCACGATCCATTTTCTGCCGCCTCACAATGAGAAAATCTGTGCGAAAGTTGCCGGCATCATCCCGCAGGTTGATGTGCTCTTGGGGAACCTTGAAGACGCCATCCCCATCGAAGCCAAGGCGGCCGCCAGGGAAGGTTTTATTGCGGTTGCCAGGCAAAACGACTTCAGCAGCACGGGGCTCTGGACCCGGGTGAACGCGTTGAACAGCCCTTGGTTTCTGGATGACGTCACGGAGATTGTTGCCGACGTCGGCAGTCAACTGGACGTGATCATGGTGCCCAAAGTCGAGGGAGCTTGGGACATTCACTATGTCGACCAGCTTCTGGCGCAGTTGGAGGCGCGACATGAAGTCAGCAAGCCCATCATGGTCCATGCCATCCTGGAAACGGCTGAAGGCGTCAAGAACGTGGATGCGATCGCGGCGGCCAGCCCACGTATGCATGGTATGAGCCTTGGACCCGCGGATCTCGCGGCCTCGCGTGGCATGAAAACCACACGTGTTGGTGGTGGCCACCCGTTCTACGGGGTTTTGGCAGATGCTTCCGATGCCGCAACCAGAACGTTACATCAGCAGGACCTTTGGCATTATACCGTCGCGAAGATGGTGGACGCGTGCCAGAGTTACGGGCTCAAGGCGTTCTACGGACCGTTTGGTGACTTCAGCGATCCGGACGCATGTGAGAGTCAGTTCCGTAACGCGTTCCTGCAGGGTTGCGCGGGTGCGTGGACACTACATCCCTCCCAGATTGCCATCGCAAAACAGGTCTTCAGCCCGGACGTTGATGAGGTCTTGTTCGCTCGTAAAATCCTGGACGCCATGCCGGATGGCAGCGGTGCAGTCATGATTGACGGCAAAATGCAGGATGATGCGACCTGGAAACAGGCGAAGGTGATAGTTGATCTCGCGCGCCTGGTGGCAGCCAAGGATCCGGATCTGGCTGAAGTGTACGGGCTTTAGGTCGCCCGCCACTCTCCTGCACATCAGCCGCACTGACGTTTGAGCGCTCGGGCAATGGTTTTGTTACTGTCGCGTCCGCGATGACAGCGGACGCAACCTTAACTCTCAATACACCACCGCACTATCGGTTAAGCCATACGCTGAACCACGTTGGCATGGGTGCGCGTGACCCGTGTCTGGTCGTGCGTGGGCGCGAGGCTTGTTGGGGACTGCAGGGCCCGACGGGCCCGATTGCCGTCGCTGCGGTCCACGAAGGCGATAGCCTGAACGTCTCCACGTTTGGCGATGACAGCCAGTGGATGCAGCCTCGACTCGCTGACTTGTTTGGGCTGCATGACGCGCCGGATAACTTCCACCCGAGTGCCGCTCATCTGCGGACGCTGGCGAAGAAGTATCGCGGCATGCATCTGTTGAAGGCGCCGGTGCTGCTGACGCGGTTGGTGCAGGTGGTGCTGTTCCAGTTGATTACGTTCCACGACGCGACGCGCGCGTGGCGGCGCCTGGTCGCTTTTGCCGGAGAGCAGGCACCCGGCATCGCCAGACTCAGATGCCCACCGGACGCGACCCGACTGGCGGACGTTTCCATCCTACGCTACAAGAGCTTGGGTATCTCTCACAAACAGGCGATTACGTTGGCCGAGGTCGCTCGCGCGGCGCATTTTGTCGAAAGTCTGGTAAACGTCGGAACCAGCGAGCTTATTGGTGGTCTGCAGCAGATTCCAGGCGTTGGCCCTTGGACAGCAAACTATGTCGCAGGCACTGCGCATGGTGCGGCTGATGCGGAACTCCTGGGCGACTTCCACCTACCCAACACGCTCGCCTGGATATTGTCACGAGAACAACACGCCGACGATGCCCGAATGTTGGAATTGCTGGAGCCTCATCGACCACACCGCTTCCGCATCGTACGTTGGTCCTGGGCGGAGGGTATGCACGCGCCGCGTCGAGGTCCGCGTGCCAGTTATGGCGGGCGCCGCTTCGACAGGGAATAATCGTCGCATCAACGTTACTGGCCTGGCGAGACATGACAGATATGACGGAACGACGCTACAACGATCTTCAACAACACATCGCAGCATTGAAGGCTGCGAACTTACTGCACGTGATCGATGCGCCGGTCAACAAAGACACGCAGATGCATCCGCTGGTGCGCTGGCAGTATCGCGGCGGTATCCCGGAACGAGATCGCAAGGCGTTCCTGTTCACCAATGTAGTGGACAGTCGCGGGCATCAATACGACATCCCTGTTGTCATAGGCGCTCTGGCCGCAACGGCTGATGTCTACCGCATCGGTATGGATTGTGACCTGGATAAGATTGGCGCGAAGTGGAGCAATGCGATCGCCAATCCCATTCCACCGCGGGAAGTAAAGGACGCGGCCTGTCAGGAGGTTGTCATCCAGGGCGACGAATTGCGCGGCGAAGGCAACGGCGTAGATGCTTTGCCCATTCCTATTTCCACGCCTGGCTTCGACGCGGGTCCTTACCTGACGGCGGCCACCTGGATCACCAAGGACCCGGATGATGGCGTGCAGAACATGGGCGTCTATCGCGGCAACCTGAAAGCACCTGACCGTATCGCAGTGATGATGTTGATCTCGCTGTCCGCGGGCGGATACTACCACTGGAAAAAATATCAGGCCCGTGGCGAGAAGATGCCTGTGTGTATTGTCCTTGGCTGCCCGCCAATGGTTGAATTCACCGGGCCGCAGAATCTCCAGATCGGACAGGATGAACTGGCCGTCGCTGGTGGTCTGGCCGGGGAGCCGATCAACGTCGTGCGTGCGAAGACCTGTGACCTGATGGTGCCAGCGGACGCTGAAGTCATCATTGAAGGTTTGATCGACGACGAGTACCTGGAACCGGAAGGGCCGTTTGGGGAGTCGCACGGGTATGTTGCTCTAGAGGAGTACAACCTGGTGATGCAGGTGACTGCGGTTACGCGGCGTCAACAGCCGGTGATCCCTTCGATCATCTCGCAAGTTACGCCAAGCGAATCAAGTGTGATCAAGCGTGTGGCGTACGAACCGCTATATCTCAGCCATTTGCGCGATACGATGAGCGTCAAAGGTGTCATACGTGTCTCCATGCATGAGCCGCTTACCAACCTGCGACGTGTCGTCATGGTGCAGTTTGAGCGCGGGGTGGCGAAGACCGAAATCTGGCGCGCGTTATATGGCGTCGCATCGCTGCAGCCCGCGGTTGGGAAGTACGTGATCGCAATCAACGAAGATATTGATCCGGAGAACGGTGACGCGGTGTTCTGGGCGTTGGGTTACCGCGCCAACCCGGCGCTGGATGTGCAGATACTGGGGCACAGGGCACGTGGACACGGCCCTGTCTTGAAAGGTGTGGATAGCGATTCGACGTTATTGATCGACGCTACGCTAAAAGCGGATATGCCACCTGTCGCCCTGCCCAAACGTGAGTTCATGGAAGATGCCAAAGCGTTGTGGGAGTCGCTTGGCCTGCCTGAGTTGAAGCCGGAAGCGCCGTGGCATGGGTATTCGTTGGGTGACTGGTCGGACAAATGGGATGTCATGGCCAAACGCGCGACCGATGGTGAGTATCTCCGCAATGGCGAAATCAGCTGGCAATTGCGGCGCAAGGTGCCAGAGCCACAGACGCCGCTGAGCCAGGTGCTGGAAGACGACGAAGCCTAGACGGCGAGCAGCAGCGAATTAGCGTAGATACCCCATGCCGTGACGGTGACGATACTGAGCACCGTCTGTGCCGTAATGATGGTCGCCATCAGTTCGTGGTCGCCCTGCAGATGTCTCGCAATCGTGTAGCCACTTGGAGAGGACGGCATGCACGCACACAACACGGCGACAGCGCTGGTTAATGGGGTTGCGTTGAGGAAGACGCAAAGCCACGCGACCAGTGCCGGCATGGCCAGAAGCTTCAGAAACAACGCAGTCCCGACGCGCGGTCCTGGTGAGCGCAGGTGAGCGAGGTTCAGGGCGGCGCCGACTGTCAACAGGCCAATCGGCAGGGCGGCACGACCCAGTAGTTCGAACAGGAAAAACTGGTCAATAAACGGGCCAGCGCCAATCAAGTTCAACGTCATGCCAACGATCACGGCAAAGATCATTGGATTCTTGACGACTTCCGACAGGATGCTGAGCGCCGAGCGTCCTTCTCCTGGTTGGGCCCGCACATAGGCGTAGACACTAAGTCCGTTAGACAGCGGGACCCAGGTCGCCACCATGATGGACAACAGCGGCAGCGTCTCCGTGCCAAACAAAGCGATCGTGGCCGCGATCGCCAGCAGCCCGTTCAGACGCACCGTGCCTTGATGGACCGACGCTGTAGCGCCCGGCGCCCAGCTTGTGAAGCGACTTACCAGAAACGTCACCACACTAAGCCCGATAATCGTAATGGCAATGATGACGGCGAAGGTTCCGGCGTCGTTGGTCAGGTCATTCGTGGCGAGACTGTCTACGATCAGAGCCGGCAACAAGACCCAATAGCTAAGCTTCTCCGCGGGAGCCCAAAACCCTTCGGCCAGGAAGCTGGAGTGACGCGCCCAATAACCCGCCAGGATGAGCAGGAACACGGGCGTGATCAGCGCGATCACTTGGAACAATGTGGTTACACCGGGTGGGTCTGGACAGAGGTGCTTATGGTACCGCGTGCAGGTATTGTCTGGGGCCTCGCGCCGACGCGTCGAGTGGTAATTGCACGAACGGGTTGTTCGCTGCCTTGCTCTTGCGTTTCGCGTGTACGATACGTTGTGCAATCGCTGCAGCTGGCACCAGAAAGGTGTCGACAATCTCGTCGGTGACGAGCCGACCCAGGGCCGTAAGAGAGATCGCTACCTGCGTGTTGCGGTCCAGTTGTGGATGGCAACAGACAAAGATCAAACGCCGTCTCTCGTCCACGAGGCCAGGGCTGCCGACTTCTTCGGCGAGCATATCGACGCTTGCCGAACTGGATTGTTCCGACATCACAGCTGTGTGTAACAGCGGTTGATGCCGACATTGCATTTGCAGGCGTCTTAACGCGTCCAGTGCGCGGCGTTTGGCTGTCATAAACAGCCAGCTGCCTGCGGTGTCGGGAAGCTCCACCTGCCAGGTCGCCAGGAGCCTGTTGGACGGTCAGGTGGTGGCGACGGAAAAGTCCGGGCGGATCGCAAAACGGTCACAGAACAAATCTGCGTCCTCGCCGCGCAACAAGCCGTGGTTGCGGACCAGCACAGTCCGCCAGCCGGCCGCGGCCCCACCCCAGATATCCGTGTGTAAGCTGTCGCCCACCATCGCGACACGGCGCAGGTCGTCTGGGAATTTGCCCAACCGCTGCAACCTGGCTGTTACAGCGGCATACGTGTTGCTGAACGGCTTGCCAAAGTACTCGGGTTTAATGCCGCTGGCCTTGGAAGCTCCCAACGCAAAATGGCCAGGCTCCAATGTAAAGCCGCCGTCGCACGGCGCTGCCATGTCTGGGTTCGCGACCCAAATCGGGCGCGGCTTTAGCGTTAATGCGTCACACAATTGGTCTTGTTGTGCATTCGACCAGGCACCTGAACTCAGGAGCAAAAACGCTTCTACATCCGCATATGCACTGGCATCCGTCAGCAAGACCGTTGGCCCCGGCAGATTTGCCAGGTCTACATGAGCCGGTGCCGCCACGCCGAAGCGCAGGTTCAGCTCATGCATATGCGCGACCATGACATCACGGCTGGATATGACATGCTCCAAATCCAGTTCCAGGCCGTAACTCAGGTAACGATGCCAGGCCTGTGCGCTGGTCGCAGTGGCACCATTGGTCAGCACCAGGACGGTTTTGCCATGGCTACGCAGTTCACGGACCGCGTCGGGTGCCGTTGGCACTGGTGCCGCACCTACATTCAATACGCCGTAAGCGTCCAGCACAAACACGTCGAACTCATCAATCAGATCGATGAGTGATCCGGCTTTAGTCGTGTACTCCGGGAACGATGCGGGTGGCAACCAGTTCCGAACCTGGTCATATCGTTCACAAATCCAGGTGGCGTCGATCGGCTTTCCGCCGATGTGATCAATGGCGCGCGACATGGACAATTACTCGAGGGAGTGGTTGAGGGCGCGCGATAATTCATCAAAATCCAGCGGTTTTGTCAGAATTGTGTCGACGCCAAAATCGGCGGCGTAAAATTGCATCCTTGCCGACGTGCCGCTGATAGACTCGTATCATCGGAATATGCAGGGGCAATGAAGCAATGGACTTTGGAGTGTGTGTCGCTACCAAGATCGACGACGTCGAAATTATTCGTCACGCCGAAAACCTCGGTTACAGGGACGCATGGATCCCCGACAGCCAGATGATCTGGTCGGACTGTTATGCCTATATGGCGCTGGCTGCAAAGATTACCTCGTCGATTCGGCTGGGCACGGGTGTGGCGGTCACTGGGACGCGCATTGCTCCAGTTACGGCCCATAGTATCGCGACCATTAACCGTCTGGTACCCGGAAGGACGTTCCTGGGAATTGGAACCGGGAATACCGCGCAAAGGCTGATGGGGCACCGGCCAGTCAAATTTGCCGAATACGCCGAGTACATCCGTGTCCTGCGGGCACTGCTGGACGGTGACGAGGTTGAGTTTGAGCACGACGGCAGGCGGGTTCCTATTCAGTTTGGCATGGCCGATCTCGGCTTTATCGACGTTGAGCATCACATCCCGATCCACGTGTCCGGATTCTATAAGCGCACTCATGAACTGGCAGGGCAATACGGCGACGGCCTTGTATGCTCGGTGCCGCCACAACATGATTTTGTGACGCGCACGCTTGCGAACGTTCGCCGCGGTGCCGAGTCCATTGGTCGACAATTACCGGATGACTTCCGCGTGTCTTCCCTGACAGCAGCGGTTGTATTGCAGCCCGGGGAGGCTGCGAACTCGCCCCGAGTGGTCCGCGAAGTGGGACCGTTCGCTATCTCGTCCGTTCACTACATCTACGACAAGATCAAGGAGAACGGTGGCGAGCCACCGCCACACATGCGACCGTTCTGGAAGGAATACTGTGCGCAGGTTGAAAAAGTGCCGGAGAGCCACCGGCACATGCGCGTACACGGTGGTCATTGCACTTACATGTTGCCGGAAGAAATTCCATTTGTGACGGAAGATCTGGTGCGGGCGACGTGCCTGGTTGGCGTTGCGGACGAACTGGTGGAACAAGTGCGTATCCTTGCGGACGCGGGCCTGGATCAACTCTTCTTATTGCCGTCGGTTGCGATGCAATACGAGAACTTTACGCGGTTCTCGAATGACGTCATGGCGCGAATCTAGGGAGAGTGACAGATGGCCGCACGTGATACCGGCACCGATGAGCTACTGTGCGATGTAGACAAATATGTCGCGACTTTGACGCTCAACCGACCAGAGAAACGCAACGCTTTGTCGGATCGCCTGACGCCGGCACTACGCGAGATGCTGCTGGTATTGGAAGCGGATGCGGACGTTCGCGTCATCGTTATCACCGGAGCGGGCGAGGCGTTCTGCTCCGGCGGCGATGTGTCGGGTATGGGCGGCCAGTCTGGTGGCGAACCACCGCCGATGCAGGACGCGGTACGCCGTCTGCAACATCGTCAGGACACGCTGACGATGAGATTGCACGGCCTCAGCAAGCCGACCATCGCGGCATTACCCGGGCCGGCCGTTGGCGCGGGTATGTGTATCGCGCTGGCTTGCGACCTGAGGCTCGCGGCGACGTCCGCTTTCCTGATGACCGGCTATGCGCGCATCGGTTTGTCCGGGGACTACGGTGGCAGCTGGCTGCTGACCCAGCTGATCGGTCCCGCCCGGACCAAGGAGTTGTTCTTCACGGGACGGCGTGTGGGCGCGGACGAGGCGTTGCGCCTGGGTCTGGTGAACGAGGTTGTTCCGCTTGCGTCGCTTGCTAAACACACATCAGAACTCGCGGCGAAGGTCGCTAACGGGCCGCCAGTGGCGCTACGCTACATGAAAGAAGCGATCAACCGGGCAGTGGATGACAACCTGCAAACTTGCCTGGATATGGAGGCGGAACGGCTTGTGCAGTGCGCACGATCGGTCGATCATGCGGAGGCGGTCAACGCCTTCCTGAACAAGCGCCAGCCGCAGTTTGTCGGGCGCTGAGAAGACCCGCAGTACACATCAGGCAGAAATTCGGAGCATCACCATGGGACTTATTGCAGATCGTCTTAGCGCCATCAAACCTTCACCTACGCTGGCGGCTACCAAAAAAGCGTACGACCTGCGCCAGGCCGGTGTCGATGTGATCGGATTGGGCGCAGGGGAACCAGACTTTGATACGCCCGCCCATATTGTGGCTGCGGCTAAAGAAGCCCTGGATAGTGGTGTAACTCGATACACACCGGTCAACGGCTTGTTGCCATTGCGCGAAGCCATCGTGGCGAAATTCAAACGAGACAACGGTCTCGATTACACGCCCGATCAGATTCATGTCAGTTGTGGCGGTAAGCCGGTAATCTTCAACGCATTTATGGCGACGCTGAATCCCGGTGACGAGGTGATCATCCCGGCACCGTATTGGGTCAGTTATCCGGACCAGGTGTTGATGTTCGAGGGTACACCTGTGGTGGTCAATTGCCCGCTGGAAACCAACTTCAAGCTGACACCCGTACAACTGGAAGAGGCGATTACCCCCAATACCAAATGGTTGATCCTGAATTCGCCATCAAATCCGACGGGCTCGGCGTACACATTCGATGAACTGCGCGCGCTGGCCGACGTGCTGCTGAAACATCCACACGTGTGGATATTCGCCGACGACATCTACGAGCACCTAGTCTACGATGATTTCAAGTTTCACACCATCGCACAGGTGGAGCCTGCGTTGTGGGAGCGCACCGTCACGATGAACGGTGTATCCAAGGCGTACTGCATGACCGGTTGGCGCCTGGGATACGCGGGCGGGCCGGACGTGATCATCAAAGCGATGAGTACTGTTCAGGGCCAGTCAATTACGCATACTTCCTCGGTCACGCAGATGGCGGCAGTGGCCGCGCTCAACGGATCTCACGACTTCATCGAAGAGCACAATAAAGTTTTCAAGGATCGACGCGACCTGGTTGTCAGCATGCTGAACCAGGCGACAGGACTCAGTTGCCCGACACCTGAAGGTGCGTTTTACGTCTATCCTTCATGCGCCGGTACGCTTGGCAAAACCACCCCCGCCGGGAAACGCATCGAGAACGATGAAGATTTCGTCACGGAGCTGCTGGAAGCTGAAGCGGTCGCAGTGGTGCATGGCGCTGCATTTGGTTTGAGCCCGCACTTTCGAATTTCGTACGCGACATCGACGGCCGCGCTGGAGGATGCTTGCACGCGTATCCAACGGTTCTGCGCGTCACTTACTTGAGCAAGAGGCTGTGAGACCTTGATCAACGCTAGAGATGCGCTGCTGCTGGGGCGCGTTTCCAACCTGCCCACAGTCTGGGCAAACCTGCTGGCGGGTACGGCACTTGCCGCATCGCTACGCCAGCCGGATTTTGCAGGCGGCGTGGAAGAAATTGCTCCGGAGCAGGATGCCAACGTTGCCATCGGTGTCATGTTGAGTGAGTTTCTGACGGCCATGGGTTATGTTTCGCGGGTCTACAGCGATGCCCTTGAGGCGCGCCGGAATCTGCTTGCCGATCTGCATCGGATTGATCTCGTCTTGACTGACCAAACCATGCCGGGTCTTACCGGGCTCGAGCTTGCTCGCGAACTCCTACGCCATCGGCCCGATCTACCCATCTTGCTGTGTACTGGCTAAAGCAACGAAGTGGACGAGAAAGTTGCGTTGGACACCGGCATTCGGCGGTTCCTGCGAAATCCGCTTGATATGACTGGCTTCGCGAATCACGTGGGCAACTTGTTGCGGGAGTCTTCACAATAAGGGCTTCCAATAAGTGCCTCGATCCGAGCACTCGTCTGTGTCGATCTGATGGCCAGAGTTAAGGAGAAGTCAATGTCCAGCGACACCGCCACGAAGTCGGAAGACATTCGCACCACCAATCAACATCCCTGGACCGAACGCGCGCGCTACTTCAATTCCGGCAATGCATTTGCGTTGCAGCTGCCGCCGGTACCCAGCGTGCAATTCACTGCCGAACGCGACGAGGCGTTTGCGGAGGACACACCCACTTCGCTCATCGACATGAATTTGAGTGATGCGTTGGATACACCGTATCCGGCAACAACGCCGTTGGTTCTGTCGCGCTACGCGCGCATTCGGGCAGACGAATCTCTCCGTGTGCGGGTGCAGGCCAGCGCACAGTTTTTCTGCGTCTTGCGCGGCAGCGGCAGCACCACCATCGGCTCCGAGAGCGTGACCTGGTCTGCCGGCGATGTTCTGGCATTACCGGGCGCGCCCGAGGTGATCCATGCGGCTAGCGAGGATACCGTCGCCTGGCTGGTGACCGACGAACCGGCGCTGGCGTTTCAGGAACTGGCACCCCTGTCCGTAGAGGACTCGTCCATGCAACCGGTTCATTATCCGGCGGAGGCGCTGGATGCAGAGTTGGAAGGCGTTTACAACCATCCCGACGCAGAGACCTTTCCAGGTTATGCAGTGGTTCTGTCGCATGCCAACCTGGAACACTGGCGCAACATTCATCAGACGATGACCCTTGCGTTGAACTCGTTACCGCCCGACAGCAGCCAACGCCCGCACGTGCACAACTCGATGGCGTTGACGTTGTGTCTGGCGGGGGAAGACTGTTACTCGATGATCGATGGTGAGCGCAAGGACTGGCAACAGCACGCGGTTATGTTGACGCCGCCTGCGGCAGCTCATTCGCACCACAATGCGGGTGACAGACGCATGCGTTGTCTGATTGTCCAGGACGGTGGCCTCTATTATCACGCGCGCACGATCGGATTTGCCTACGCGGATTAGTCCGCCCGCGAGTCTCTCATGTCCGGCTACTATATCGACATTGCATTTGGTGACTTGCCGAAGTTTGCAGCGGATCGTTTTGGTACAAACGAGGGGCTCGTATTCGAGAGCCGCCGGTACACGTACGCGGACATAGCGTCACAGGTCGATCTTCACGCTCGCGCACTGATGGATGTTGGCGTTTGCGCAGGAGATCATGTCTGTTTGTGGATGCTCAACTGTGATGACTGGATTTTCCTGAGCTTTGCACTGGCACGCATCGGAGCCGTTCAGGTGCCACTGAATACTCGGTTTCGAACGCGTGACCTGGAGTACGTGTTAAGGCAGTCGGACAGTTCCACTCTGATCACACATACAGTAGCTGGCGGGCCTGACTACCTGGATATGGTTCGTGAGCTGGTGACATTGCCCGGCAAACGTCACCGCGTGGATGACAAGAACTTTCCGAAGCTGGAGCGGGTCATTCACCTGGGTGCAACGTCACCCGCGGGTGTTATGCACTTTAGCGACGCGCTGGCGAGCCCTTATACATCCGCGCATCAGCTTGAGGAACAGGCGACCGCGGTCCAACTGGATGCACCAGTCTTCATGATGTACACGTCGGGCACCACGGGGTTTCCTAAAGGTGTGTTACATCACCACGGACTGTTGCGCAACATCGCCGAACGTGGTTTTCGTATGGCTATCACGCCCAACGATGTGATCCTCAACTACCTGCCGTTGTTTCATGCCTTTGGTTATTCCGAAGGGGCGCTGATGAGTCTGCTGACGGGCGCCAAACAAATCCTGACAGCGAACTTTGATGCCAACGAGTCGCTGGATATTATCGAACGTGAGCGGGTCAGCATCATGCATGGGTTTGAGGCACACGCCAAAGGACTCTCCGAGGTTCAACAACAAACGCCGCGTGATCTGTCATCCCTGCGTACCGGTATTTTTGCAGCCGGCATGCTCAGCGCGACCCCCATCGCGGAACGTGCCGTTAAGACTTTAAGTCCGCTACAACCTATCTCGGGGTTTGGAATGACAGAACTCTGGCTGGGTGTCGCTCTTGGCGCGTTAGATGATGATTTTGAGCATCGCACAGCCACGTCCGGCTACCCGGGTATTGGTTACGAACTGCGTATCGTCGCCGAAGACGACGAGCGGCTGTGTGATGTTGGTGAACCTGGCGAACTGCAAGTGCGCGGCGAACATTTGATGATCGGCTATTACAATAAGCCGCGGGAGACTGCTGAAGCCTACACGGCGGACGGCTGGTTCAAGACCGGCGACCTTGCGTTGTGGCTTGAAGACGGTTACCTGCGATTCCTCGGTCGCATTAAAGACATGCTGAAGGTTGGCGGTGAGAACGTGGACCCGATGGAGGTTGAAGGCTTGCTGCTGGAGCATCCGGGTGTGCACCAGGTTGCTGTTGTAGGCTTTGCTGATGAGCGTTTATCCGAGGTTGCCGTGGCATTTGTAGAGCGTGCTCCAGAGACTACGCTTGAACCTGATGAGGTCATCGCATTCTGCAAAGGCAAGGTTGCAAGTTTCAAGGTTCCGCGGCACGTGCTGTTTCTGGACGAATTTCCGATGACCGCGTCCGGCAAGATTCGTAAAGTGGAATTGCGCGAGCGCGCCAGAGAGGAATTGAGCAGCTAGGTGAGGCCGCAGTCACGTTCCAAAGCGTGTTTAAACGCTGGGCTATACACGTGGCATCAAAAGGTGGAACCAGAAGATGTTCGCGACCCTCGTGACCTGCGAGCGTGTCGGTGTACTCGCCTTATCTGTTCTTCCCGCGCTTTGCACGCGGGCTCAGACCGTTGGAGCCGCATCTGTCCCGGTTGCCAGCCGGTGCGCAATACTCGATAGTGGCGCGCCCTTCACGATCTTCCACCGCAGCTGGTTTGAGCGAGAGGAATAGATGTCTGCATTGTTTGCGCTGCGTATCATCGCGCCATTTAGCCTCGGCTATTTCCTGTCCTATGCCGTGCGCAACGTCAACGCGGTTATTGCCCCCGACCTGAGTGCCGACCTTGCGCTGACGCCGGCGACGCTCGGGTTGCTTACCAGCGCGTACTTTCTGGCGTTTGCTGCTTTTCAGATACCGTTGGGTGTGCTTCTGGATCGATATGGATCACGCCGGGTAGAGGCGATTTTGTTCCTGGTTGCCGCGGCGGGATGTGCCTTGTTTGCGCTTGGGCAGGACGTGGAGACGTTGGTTGCGGCACGTGCGCTTATTGGCTTGGGCGTGTCCGCGGCGTTGATGGGTTCGTTCAAAGCCTACGTGCAGTGGTTTCCGGCCGAACGATTGCCGCTCATCAGTAGTCTGACGATGACGATGGGCGGGCTGGGCGCGCTGGTCGCGACCGCGCCTGTCGAGGCGATGCTGGGTTTCCTGGACTGGCGTGGCGTGTTGTGGGTGGCTGCGGCCGTGGCCACGTTTGCGGCTGCCACGATCTTTTTTGTTGCGCCAGCGCATCCGGACGAGAAGACGGCGGCCAGCGTGCCGATGTGGTCGCAGGTGCGTGAGCTGAGACAGATCTACACCAGCGCGGACTTCTGGCGTATTGCGCCATTGGCCGTGACGAGCCAGGCGATGTTTCTGGCGATACAAGGGCTGTGGGCGGGGCCCTGGTTTCGCGACGTAGCTGGCCTCGGGCGTGACGACGTCGCGGCACATCTTCTGTATATCACGATCGCAATGGTGATCGGGTTCTTCAGCGTTGGCGTCGTTATGGAACGGCTCGCCAGGGTTGACATTTCTAATCTGGCTGTCGCATCCACGTATTGCCTGCTTGCGCTACTTGCCCTGGTGGTCATCATGCTTGAGTGGCAATTGCCGTCGCTATTTGCCTGGCTGGTGTTCGGCTTTTTTGGTGGTGCCGGATTCTTGTTCTATCCGCTACTTTGCGGCTACTTCAAGGAAGAGCTTGCTGGGCGGGTTGTTACCAGTGCAAACGTACTGACCTTTGGTGGCGCGTTTGTCGCGCAATGGGCGATCGGTGCTGTCATCAACCGGTGGCCGGTTATCGAAAACGGCAACTTCCATCCCGCCGGATATCAGGCGGGCTTCGCCTTGTTCGGTGGGATGACGCTGATCTCGCTCATCTGGGTCATTCTTGCACCTGGAACAAAGCGTTCTACGCGCGCAGCTTCTTGATGATGGCTGAGAAACTCAGCACTGTATTTTCACCAACGTACTCGCGGCCTCTGACAAACACCATCGATCGTGTTGCCTTGGTGACCTCGACGCTCGCTTCCAGCAGTTCCCCCTCACGTGCGGCGGCGACAAAGTCGGAGGTCATGGATACCGTGACCCCACCTCCTGGTCCGATGTCACTACGGGCGACTGCAAAGATCGCGTAGTCGGCAAAGGTCATCAACAGACCACCATGGACGATGCCAAACGTATTGCAGTGGTGCGGCTCCAATAACATCGCGCAGCGCTTTGGCTGAACGCCGTCGCGGGTCTCGTACATCGGGCCGCAACGGTCTTCGTAGCGGTCCCATCCGGGCAATGTGTAGTAGTCTGCCAGTGGTCCTGAGCCAAACTCGCCATCTGGGCGTTTGCGGGTGCTCAACTTAAACGTCTCCAAGGTTCAGTGCGCAGACGCGCCATGATAGCTAACATGGCAATCGAATCTGCTATCCGCAAAGAGACTGAATATGCCTTGGCCCTATAACGGAACTACCAGTCGCGCCCTGGTGACCGGCACGCGCGCGATGGTCAGCAGCGCCCATCCGCAGGCGAGTCTCGCCGGGGTACAGACGCTCGCGAGTGGTGGCAACGCGGTTGATGCGGCTATCGCGGTGTCCGCTGCGCTGGACGTGTGTGAACCATTCATGTCGGGACTGGGTGGCGGCGGCGCGATGCTCATTCACGTGCCAGGTGAAGCCCCAACGGCGTTGCACTACGGAGGCTATTTCCCCGAGGCTGCGAGCCTGGCATCGCTGACCAAAGAGTCCATCGATATCGGTCCCAAGGCCGCAGTGATCCCGGGCGCGCCCGCCGGCTGGCTGACGGCGCACGCGCGCTACGGGTGTAAACCCATCAGGGAGGTTTTTGCCCCCGCGATTGCACGCGCCGAGCACGGTTTTGCGTTGAGTCGCGTCGGCAACGGGTTCTTCAAGGCTGCCAACGGGCGCGTACGCGGCGACGCTCGCGAAGTATTTTTTGACGGCTCTGACGCTCCTGGTATCGGTGCCATCATCAAACAACCCCGCCTGGCTGAAACCTATCGGGCTCTGGCTGATGGCGGAATCGATCGTTTCTATTCCGGCGACATTGGCCAGGCGCTGGTGGCGGCTGTCTCCGCAGCGGGCGGACTGATGACGCTTGACGACCTCGCGCGTCCGCAAGCGTACTGGGCGACCCCTGGTTCGAGCCGGTACCGGGATTACGCGGTTGTATCCACCGGCGCTCCCTTTACGTCTTACGAAATCCAATTCACGCTCAATCTACTGCAACAAGGTGACACGGGTCAGTCGTTGGAAGACGCGGATTTGTGGCACGCACGTATAGAGGCGGCGAAACTCTCGATGGCGGAGCGAGTTGCGCGCGGAGGCGATCTGGGGGACACGGTGACCGGGCTGTTGCACCCCGACTATGCCGAAGCCCGGCACACGCTCATCCGCAACGATGCAACGCTGACAGCAACGGGCGAGCGCTACACCGATCAGCGGACCGGCGCGACAATCGTGCCTGGCAGCCCGGAAGACTATATCCGGGAATGTACAACCCATTTTGACGTTGTAGATGAGTCCGGCATGGCTGTTTCGGTTACGCAGACGCTCGGCAGCGTGTTTGGTAGCGGCTTCATGGCGGGCGAGACGGGCATCATGTTGAACAACCTGATGTTCTTTTTTGACCTGGACGCGAATAGTCCCATGTCGATCGAGTTAGGCGAGATGCGTAGCGGCCCGCTGTCTCCGACGATGTTGTTTAACCAGGAGCAACTGTTTCTCGCTATTGGGACGCCTGGCGCATTTGGCATTCCGCAGACGACGATGCAGATGGTCAGTAACGTTGTTGATCTGGGCTATAGCGCTCAGGCCGCGATCGAGGCGCCGCGCTTCAGGCTTTACGGTGGTCGCAAGGTTGGTCTGGAAGCACGTGTCAAAGATTCGGTTGTGCAGGCGCTCAAGAAACGCGGGCACGAAGTACAGACGATTGGCGCATGGTCGCCCGCCGTGGGTGGCGGGCAGGGCGTGTTGATCGATCCCGATACGGGCGCGCTGAGCGGCGGCGCTGACCCGCGCCGCGATGGTTACTCGATCGGCTTCTAGTTTTGCAGCAGCAAACCTTCGCCTTGCGTCATGGCCGTGCGCGCGAACTCGGCGAGGCGTGCGTCCGTCGCACTACTGACCGGGTGATCGATGATTGCGAACTCATACTCTGGCAGGCCCAGCACACGACTCATGAGTTCCGCCGCGCTGACAAACTGTGTGGTCATCACTGCAAGTGCAGGGACGCCCAGGCGTTCGGCGGCAACAGCGTCATGCAAACTGCACGACGAGCAACTGCCTCAGTCGCCTAAGCCGGTAACTACCGCATCAAACTCGGGTACTCGCGCCATGATGTGGGAATCGGCCGGCGCGCTGTAATTGCTCTTCACCAAAAGCTCAGTCGAGTAGACGCCAAAATCGTCGGTCAGGATCGAGCTCAGATGTTTGAAGAAGCCACTGGTGCCTTCTTTGCCGTTTGATATGAACGCGACGTTCTTGCCGGAGAGGCTGGCGATGCGTTGCGCCTTCTGGCTGCCCGCTGGCGCCGCCTCATGACTGGGGTCGAGGATTTGAATCACAGTTGTTGCCTCCTTAACTCATGCGTTGTGCGTTTGCGAACACTTCCGCCGGGGGTGGTCCACAGTCTACGCATGCCCCGATGGGTAGCGTGACCGCGTGGCTCTTGTGGCCAAGCCATGGGGGGATCACCGCACCAAATCCACCCGCCGGCCCACCGGCCGCGATGATCATGAGTTGATCCGGCGATTCCATGGCCGCGTATTCAGTGTCGCCCCGATCGCGCACCACCGCGCCTTTGCCAACATCGCCCCACTCGCGTCGGTGGATGCGGGCGCGCTCAAACAGGTGGTTCGCCACGTCCGCACGGCTCCATCCCGCTGCATGCAGATGTGCGCGTAACTGCGGTGGTACGATAATCGCGTAGTTACCAGGCCAGATAGAGTAGTGCCGCATGTTCGCCCGTATCTCCGCCGCGAACGTTTCCAGAATTTCTTCTGGCTCTGTGGTCCACTCATTCATCAGCTGGCGCGGTGCGCCTGCTGCCATGACGGTCACCGCGGACACATCGTGCGGGATGCCTTTTTCCTCCGCGAGCGAGTTCCACTCGGTGGACTCTTCGTCCTCCGCGATGCAGTAGCTGAATTTGCCAGGATGACCCAACGTCGAACGGTCGATCTCGCCCGGGCGCACATCCAACTGATTGATCAGCGTAAGGCGTAGCGCGCGGCCAATGACCGTAGTCGCGCGGTCACTACTGCCAAGCACATTGAATGTAGCGGAGCAGCCGATCTCCTGTCGGATGGGACCGTTCAGTACCAGCAGCACAGCGCAGCCGCCAGTGCTGGCCGACGAGCCGTGTAACAGGTACTCGTCTTCGAGCATGGCGGTAATGGCCGCTACCACCACGGGAAAGTGCATGGGTAGACATCCCGCCATGACGGCATTGATTGCCAGTTTTTCAGCGGTAATGGGTCGCTCGCGCACCGGTTCTACGCCTACCAGCTGTTCGGGTGTCATGCCCGCCCAGTCGAGGCAGGCCGTGACAGCTTCCGCTGTGGGTGGCACCACGGGCAGACCGTCGGTCCAGCCTTTGCTGTGGAAGAACTCCTGCGCCGCAAAGACGTCATCTACGTCATAGAGTTTTGACGTCAGCTGCATGTGTCAGATCTCCCGCGAGGCCACCTGGATGAGCTCGATCTTGTAGCCGTCAGGGTCTTCTACGAATGCGATGACCGTGTTGCCACCTTTGACGGGGCCCGCCTCGCGCGTAATGTTGCCGCCAGCCGCGCGAATCCGCTCACAGGTTCCAGCCACGTTGTCCACGCCCAGCGCGATGTGTCCATACGCACTGCCGAGCTCGTAATCCGAGACGCCGTGGTTATAAGTGAGTTCCAGCTCTGCCTCGCCATTCTTGTTGCCGCCGCCAAACGCGACAAAAGCGAGCGAGTAGCCCTGATCGGGGCGCTCCGTCGTGCGCAACAGCTCCATACCGACAATGTCCGTGTAAAAATCGATGGAGCGCTGAAGGTCTCCGACCCGGAGCATTGTGTGCAACATCTGCATGGTGTGTATCTCGTCTGGTTGGGCGATAAAGCAGCAAGAATAGGCCTACTGCCGCTTTGACGCTAGCGCCTGTTCCCTGAAAAAGACGTAGAGCCCGCTGGCCCCAATGAGCGCGATACCGAGAAACGACCAGTGGTCTGGCAAGTCACCGAACACGATGAACCCCCAGAATACGGACACTGGCAGGGCGACGTATTCGAACGGAGAAATGGTCGCCGCCGCTGCGATGCGATATGCCTCGGATAACAGCATTGCGCCAAACGCCACCGACAATCCGCACAGGCTCATCAGCAGCCACGCACTGGCATCAGGCCAGGACCACGCCCTTAGCAGAAACTCGATGCTCGCATGTTCGCTGCCGGCAAAACGCCCATCACCAGCAACCAGCCCAAAGCCAATACTGACGGTGAGGAAGGCCAGTTGTGCGTACATGGCCATGGCTATCGCGGTCTCTGTGCGACCGATGTGTCGGGTCGCTATTTGCATGCATGCGTAACAGAGGGCCGAGAACAGCGGCAGGAGCGCCACCAGCTGAAAGACTTGTGCGCCCGGCTTCAGAATCAACAGCATGCCGCCGAGCCCGAGCAAGACCGCGCTCAGCCGGCGTGGACCGAGGCGCTCGCGCAAAACCGGCACGGACAGTAACGTGATCAATAAAGGCGCGACGAAAAACACGCCGGCGGCTTCGGCGATAGGCAGCGAAGCCAGCGCGGCAAAGTATGTCAGGTTCATCGTGACCAGCAGCAGCGCGCGGAAGATGTGCCAGCGAAAACGATGTGTGCGTAACGCGGCCAGCCCGATAGTCGTCCATGCGACGAAGAAGGTGATGACCACAGCGATGGAACTGCGCACCACAATGATCTCGTGCAACGGATAAGTCGTGCTCATCAGTTTGATCAGCACGTCCTGCGCCGTGAAGACGATCATGCCCAACACGACGCAGATGATGCCGCGCAGATTTGCGGGTAAGACGCGCCAACGTTCAATCACGTGCTGCAAAGACGACTGCTCCTCGGGCGTTCGGGCGGATCCTCATGATGCACGCGGATGAAGATCGAATCTGCGGCCAGGTGGCTCAACATTTATCATAGAGCGCAATTGACGAATTGCATGTCGTGCATCTGAGGAACTCTAATGTGAGCGAGAATCCATTCTTGAGCGGCAACTTCGCGCCCGTTAAAGACGAGGTGGTGGCTGCGGACTTACGCGTGGACGGCGAAATTCCGGTCGAGTTAAACGGTCGCTACCTGTGCAACGGACCCAATCCGGCCAGTGAGGTGAATCCCGCGCGTCATCACTGGTTTGTGGGCGACGGCATGGTGCACGGTCTCAGGCTTGAAGAAGGACAGCCACGCTGGTAACGCAACCGGTTCGTGCGAACACCAGCGGTATCTCGCGCACTCGGCGAAGAGCCTGTGCCTAATCCGTTGGGTGATTACCGTGTATCGGTTGCGAGCACGAATGTCATCGGACACGCCGGGCGCACGTTTGCGATCGTCGAAGGTGGCGGGTGTCCCGTGGAACTGTCTTATGAGTTGGAGACGCTTGCGTTCTCCGACTTTGAGCGCACGTTGCCGCGCGCGTTTTCCGCCCATCCCAAGCGCGATCCTGTCACGGGTGAACTGCATACGCTCGCGTACTACTGGGGTTGGGGTGAACAGGCGCAATACGTCTGCGTAGATTCGGATGCCAAGGTGGCACGTACCATCGATATCCCCACGCATGGCGGTCCGATGATTCACGACACGGCTTTCACCGAGCGTTACGTCATAGTCATGGACTTGCCTTGCGCATTCGATAAGAAGGCCGCGCAAAGTGGTGTTTCGCTGCCGTATCGCTGGCAGCAAGACTACCCGGCGCGTCTGGGATTGTTGCCGCGCGCCGGCGGGGACGTTATCTGGATTGATATTGACCCGTGTTACATCTTTCACCCGTTAAACGCGTATGACCGGGACGATGGCAGCGTCGTGTTCGAGGCCGTGCGCCATCCCCGCATGTTTGCAAGAAACACGCTTGGACCTGATGAAGGGAGGCCGTCTCTGGATCGATGGGTGCTGGATCCTGTTGGACGTCGCGCGACTCACGATGTGATTGATGAGAGAGCCCACGAGTTTCCACGTCACAACGAAGCGCTTGAAGGCCGGTATTCCCGGTATGGATATTCAACCGACCAGGACATGCGTAAGGGGCAGATGCCGTTACTTAAAACCGACCTGGATACAGGAGCCGTCACGGAACACTCGCGTGCCGGGCGTCACCATCTGGAAGGCGTGTTTGTGCCGCGTGCCGGTGCGACGGCTGAAGATGATGGCTGGGTTATGGCGTACGCGTGGGACGCGGCGGAAAACAGTGCCTGTGTGGTGCTCGTGGATGGGCAGGATTTTTCGAGTGATCCGGTCGCCACCATACATCTACCGCAGCGGGTCCCGTTTGGCTTTCATGGTAACTGGATCGCTGACTGAGGAGAGTTGGACTGACAAGAGTTGGCCGGAGGAACAACGCTATGCATGTAGGCAGCGCCGTAATTTTTCAGAATCCTGGGCAAGACCGCAGCGACCGCGACGTGTACGCGGATGACTTATCGTTGGTGGATATGGTTGAGCCACTTGGGTTCGAGTCAGTCTGGGGCGTGGAGCACCACTTCACTGACTACACGATGTGTCCCGACCCATATCAGTTTCTGAGTTACTGCGCCGGCCGCACGAACTACGCCCAGCTTGGTTCGATGGTGATTGTGTTGCCGTGGCACGACCCGCTCAGGGCGGCAGAGAAGATCGCCATGTTGGACAACCTTTCCGGTGGGCGCGTCATTCTTGGCATTGGGCGCGGTGCCGGCAAGGTGGAATTCGACGGGTTCAGACAATCGATGGAGGACAGCCGTCCGCGATTTGTCGAGGCCGCCAGTGCAGTTCTTGGCGCACTGGAGACGGGTTATATCGAAGCGGACGGTGAGTTCTACCAACAGCCGCGCACGCCGATTCGGCCGGCCCCATTCCGGTCGTTCAGGAATCGCACCTATGCCGCGGCAGTGTCGCCCGAGTCTTCGCAGATCATGGCAAAGCTTGGCGTCGGCATTCTGGTCATCCCACAAAAGCCTTGGGACGCGGTAGAAGCGGAATTGGTGCGCTATCGCGAGATCTTTCTGGAAGCGAATGGTGTGCCTGCGCCACCACCGCTCAACGCCGGCTGGGTCTTCTGCGATGAAGATGAAGATCGCGCCGCGGAAATGGCGGTCAAATACATTGGTGGTTATTGGCAGACGGTGCTCGACCACTATCAGTTTGCCGGCGACCACTTGAAGACCATGAAGGGTTATGAATACTACGGGAAGTTTGCCGAGTCCATCGCAAAACACGGCGCGGACGCGGCTACGGAGTTTTTCCTGAATCTGCAGATCTGGGGCACGCCAGAGATGTGTTATCAGCGTATCGTCGAGATCAGTGAGCGGACTGGCGGTGATGGATTCATCGGCGTTTTCAGTTACGCCGGCATGCCAATTGAGGAGGCTCGGCGCAATATGACCTTGTTCGCCGAGAAGGTCGTGCCGCGTCTCAAGGACTGGCAAAGAACCGAGTCGGCCGCCTAGTCCGCAGGGTTGTTTGCCGCATGGGCCCACGGTGCGGGTCCAATGCGTAGCGCCGCCATCAGGGCGGCAACTGCCACCAGTGCAAACAGGATGTTGAGAGCAAATACGAGATCGTATCCGCCGACCAGCCACAATCCCGAGGCCACCGTGGAAGCAATGGCCATGGCCACCATGACGGGTAGTGCGATGGCACCGGCGATGGCGCCAAAACTCTCGCGGCCCAGCAGTTCGGCGATGATGACCGGTCGTGTGATGCTGGAGATGCCGACACCGCTGCCTTGCAACACGGCAAACACCGGCAACAGCCATTGCCAGTAGCTGGCGAACACCAGTGCGATGGCGGCCAGCGCGAGGCACAACACCGATATCACTGCGATGGCGCGCATGGAGATCCACCGCTCAAGCACAATCATCAGGACGCGACCGGCAACTTGTGATGGGCCCAGCAGCGAAATTGTGAACACGGCGTACTCGAGGGGAATCTGCTGCTGCTCAAGTTTTGGTAGCAGGTGTGTGATCACCGTTCCGTGATTGAGATACATCAAAGCGAAGCTGAGGCCAAGCAGCCAGAAAGTCAGTGTTTTGCGTGCGCGTTTGTAGGCGGCGTCATCGGCTTTTGCTGGCGGCTGGTCAGATGATGTCTCGTGAACGGTCGCTCGCTGTCGGGTCCCGATCCAGAAGCATGGCAACGCCACGCACACAATGAGTCCCGCAAATACCTGGGCGCTCGCACGCCAGTTGTACAGTTCTGCAACATAAGTGTTGACCGGAAAAGCCAGCGTGCCGGCAAAACCCGCCACCAGCGTGACCAATGTGATGGCAGATTTGGCGTTGTCGCCGCGGGAATGCACCAGATAGGCAAAACACGGGTCATACAGGCTGCCTGCCATGCAGCAACCGACCGCAAGCCACAAACACGCGAACAGCGCAAACGATTGGGTAAACGATACGGCCACCAACAAAATCGCTGTGGCGGTCGCGGACAGCACCAATACGGAGCGGCCCATATCCCGGTCAATCAAACGACCAGCAGTTGGGGATAGCAGCGCGGACATGAAGAGCGCGCCGCTGAAGACCATGGCTACATGCGTCTTGGGCCAGCCGAGTTCCGACTCCCAGTAAGGCAGTAACGCCGCAAACAGATAGAGCGAACCGGCCCAGATAATCGTCTCGGCGACGGCCAGGCACCAGACGTCAATATCGCGAGTAACGCGATATTGAGAAGGTGCCGGCATCAGGGAGAAGAGACCAGACTAGTCGGCTGTCTCGCGCAAATAGTCCATTGCCGCCTGGCATCCCCCCGCCTTGATCTGGACGCCCGCGAGCGTAAGCCCCATTTCGACACCACTTAACGTGCCCATCAGGGTCAAATCATTTAGATGACCGAGATGACCGATACGGAAGACTTTGCCCTTGATCTTGCCGAGCCCGGTGCCTAACGACATGTCAAACTTGTCGAGGATGACATTGCGGACATGGTCTGCATCGTGTTCGTCAGGTAACAACACGCCCGTCAGTACAGGCGAGTGCTCTTCCTCGACCTGACACAGCACCTCCAGCCCCCAGTGTTCCACCGCGATACGGGTTGCCTTCGCATGGCGCTGATGGCGGGCGAAAACGTGAGGCAAACCCTCTTCGTCCAGCAACATCTTGAGCGCCTCCTCAAGCCCAAAAAGCAGATTGGTGGCCGGCGTGTAAGGGAAAAACCCGTTTGCGTTGTTACCGAGCATCGGGCCCCAATCCCAATAGGATTTACTGAAGCCACTCTTCTCGTGCGCCTCTAATGCCTTGCGGGAGACACAGTTGAAGCCCAGCCCGGGGGGCAGCATCAGTCCTTTCTGCGAACCGGTGACCGTGACGTCTACACCCCAGGCATCGTGTTGATAGTCGGCCGAAGCGAGCCCGGAGATGGTATCGACCAGAAACAGTGCTGGGTGGCCGGTCTCGTTGATTGCCTCGCGTACGGCACCAATGCGCGACGTCACTCCGGTTGAGGTCTCATTGTGCACACAGCACACGGCTTTGATTTCGTGCGCCGTGTCTGCGCGCAGGCGTTCGGCCACCCGGTCCGGGTCGACGCCACTGCGCCAATCGCCCGGAATCAGTTCCGGTTGCAGGCCAATGCGCATTGCCAGTTCGCACCACAAGGTAGCGAACTGGCCCGTCTCGTACATCAGCACTTTGTCGCCTGGCGATAAGCAATTCACGAGCGCCGCTTCCCACGCCCCAGTGCCTGAAGACGGGAACACCATGACGGGCTGTTCCGTCTTGAACACAGCCTTGAGCTTCTCCAGTACACGCGCCCCCAATTCGCCGAACTCGGGGCCGCGATGGTCAATGACGGGCATATCCATCGCCCGCAAGATACGGTCCGGCACCGGACTTGGGCCCGGTATCTGCAAGAAATGTCGGCCGCTCTTGTAGGCCATCGGCTGTTCCTCGGAGTGTGTCTAGCGGGAAGGGCGACAAGGATGCGCTGTATCATCTGGGGGTACAAGCCGTTCACCACGCAGGAAACCTATATATGTCTTCCCAGCAAACCCTGGCCGATCACAAAGACGGAGGGGTCGCCGCGGGCGACGCGTACCTGGCCGCGGAACTGGGCCAAGCGGTGGGCGGACAGGTGTTGTTTGACGCCTTCAGCCGTGGGCGCTATGCCACCGACGCTTCGCACTACCAGATCGAGCCGCTTGGTGTCGTGGTGCCGCAGACGGTCTCTGATGTAGAGCAAACGCTGGCGATAGCACGCAAACGCGATGTACCGGTGTTGATGCGCGGCGGCGGCACCTCGCAGTGCGGTCAGACCGTTGGCGAGGCTGTGGTCGTGGATACTTCCAAACATCTCAACCGCCTGCTGCACCTGGATACAACTGCGCGGACTGCTGTCGTTGAACCCGGCATCGTGCTGGATCAGTTGAACGCGAAGCTGCGCCCGCACGGATTGTGGTTTCCGGTTGACGTATCGACCTCGTCGCGCGCAACTATTGGCGGCATGACCGGCAACAACAGCTGCGGTTCGCGCTCCATTCGCTACGGCACCATGCGCGATAACGTGGGTGCCATAGAAGGCTTGCTGGCGGATGGGTCCACTATGCGCTTCGAGCGAGTCTCAGACAACGCGGCGAATGCTGGGCTTTCCGCGTCGCACAGCGAACTGGTGCGTAACCTGCTCGCACTTGGTCGTGAGCATGAGTCGCTGATCAAGACGCGCTTCCCGGATCTGATGCGGCGCGTCGGCGGTTACAACGTTGATGCATTGATGCCACACGGACCAGGCCGCGGCAGTTGGGACAACCAGACTGTCCACGCCGCGGAGACACAACCCAACCTGGCGCATCTGTTGATAGGGTCCGAGGGCACGCTGGCGGTATCCACCGCCATCGAGCTCAAGCTGCAGCCAATTCCTGTCAACAAGACTCTGGGCGTTTGCCATTTCCCACGCTTTTACGACGCCATGGATGCCGCGCAGCATATCGTCAAGCTTGGACCGGTGGCCGTCGAGTTGGTGGACCGCACGATGATCGGGCTGTCACGCGCTATCCCGATGTTCGCCGACACGGTCAACGAGTTTGTACAAGGGGAGCCGGACGCAATCCTGCTGGTCGAGTTTGCGGAGCCCTCGCAGGATGAAAACCTGTCCAGACTTCAACAACTGGTCGAGTTGATGGGTGAGCTCGGCTTCGCCGGCGGTGTGGTGGAAGCGATTGACGGTAATTTCCAGAAGAACATCTGGGAGGTCCGCAAGTCCGGTCTCAACATCATGATGTCGATGAAAGGTGACGGTAAACCCATCTCCTTCATCGAAGACTGCGCCGTACGCCTGGAAGATCTGGCTGAATATACAGCACGCCTGACCGAGGTTTTCCATCAACACGGAACCGAGGGCACCTGGTATGCCCACGCGTCGGTCGGCTGCCTGCATGTGCGTCCGATTCTGAACCTCAAACAATCGAAAGGGGCGCAACAGCTTCGCGACATCGCCGAAGAGGCGTTTGCGATGGTGCGCGAATACAAAGGTTCGCATTCGGGTGAGCACGGCGACGGGCTGGTCCGGTCCGAATTTCATCGCGACATGTTTGGCGATGAGATGGTTAACAAGTTTGCGACCGTCAAGGAGTGGTTCGATCCGGCTGTCCTTCTGAACCCGGGCAAGATCGTCGACCCGCCCAAGATGGATGATCGCGAGCTGTTTCGCTTCAAGCCCGGCTACGCGCCGCTGGCGGTCGCGCCGGTACTCGACTGGTCGGAATGGGGTGGTTTCGCGGGCGCTGCTGAGATGTGTAACAACAACGGCGCCTGCCGCAAGGCAGATGCGGGTGTCATGTGTCCGTCCTATCGCGTGACTCAAGACGAGCAGCATCTCACGCGCGGCCGCGCCAACACGTTGCGATTGGCGTTGTCCGGACAATTGGGCGCGGATGCTCTGGTATCGGTCGAGATGAAGGATACGATGGCGCTATGTGTCGGATGTAAAGGCTGCAAACGCGAATGCCCGACGGGTGTAGACATGGCCAAGATGAAGGTCGAGTTCCTGCACCACTACAACCAGCGTCACGGTGTGCCTCTGCGGGATAAACTGGTTGCCTACCTTCCGCGATACGCCTCTGTAGCGCAGCGCCTCCGGGGGTTGTTGCACCTGCGTGATATCGTGCCTGGGCTTGCTTGGTTGAGCGAACGGATCGCGGGTTTCTCAGCCCGGCGCACATTACCCCGCTGGCATGACGCACCGCTCAAGGCGCAGTACGCGCACGCATCAGGCGACCGCGACGCCGTGGTATTGCTGGCGGATACGTTCAACACCTGGTTCGAGCCCGAGAACATCACCAGCGCTGTCGACGTGCTGGAAGCCGCTGGCTACGAAGTGATTGTGGCCGCCCGCCCGGGCGACGAACGCCCACTTTGCTGCGGGCGCACGTTCTTGAGCGCCGG
>MDTA01169162.1_pt1 | contig 34208 bp, 37 predicted proteins | sample 811151 | NCBI WGS metagenome assembly MDTA01 (sample SAMN05326648, study PRJNA326480) | marine metagenome | isolation source: seawater | place: Indian Ocean: South | collected 2010
CTTTTGCAGGAAGACCTAATGATATAGATTTAGGAATTAAAAAGGAAGATTTTGATAAGCTTTTAAATTACTTAAATTTGTTAGAAAATAAATTTAAAGGTGATTTAAAATTAATTGATGAAAAAGATTTTAAAGATGGAAAAATAATTAAAGATAAATTTGTTTTAAAAAACAAAAAATTTTATTTCATAATAAAAAATTTGTTGATCGATTTTTCGATATATAGTCCAGTAAAAAAATCTGATGGTATAGTTTGGGAAGGAGAAACTTTAAAAAAATATTATAATAATTTCTCTGGAACTGTCTCATTTAAATATGAAGATTTAAACAATTTTAATTTGGTCAAATTATTTGAAAATAATTTTTTTTGTCCAAAGAATATAAATGACTATCTGATAAAATTTTATGGATCAAATTGGAAAATACCTATAAAAAAACAATTTTGTTGGAAAATAATTAATTAATGATAATAAAGCAAAAAAATATATGAAATTTAAATCAATATTTATAGCGGGAGGATCAGGATACGTTGGCAGTAGATTAGTTCCACATCTACTGACAAAAGGATATAAAGTAACAGTTTACGATATAATGTATTTTGGATGTGATTTCTTTCCAAAGGATAATAAAAACTTGAATATAATTAGTGGAGATATAAGGGATTCCGAAAAAATTCTACAATCTTGTAAAAATCATGATGTTTTTTTAAATCTTGCATGCATATCTAACGACTCAAGTTTTCAATTAGATGAAAATTTATCAACAAGTATTAATCTTAATGCATTTGAGCCTATGGTCGTTGCTGCGAAAAAAGCTGGGGTAAAAAGATTTATTTATGCTTCTACAAGTTCAGTTTACGGTATTTCTAAAGAAAAAAATGTTACTGAAGATCACCCTTTAGTTCCACTTACATTATACAATAAGTATAAAGGTATGTGTGAACCTCTACTACTGAAAAATACTGATAATAATTTCGAAGGAGTTATTTTTAGACCTGCAACGGTTTGTGGATACGCACCTAGACAAAGACTTGATCTGTCGGTAAATATTCTTACAAATTTTGCTGTTAATAAAAAAAAAATTACAGTCTTTGGTGGTGATCAATTAAGACCAAATTTACATATTCAAGATTATTGTGATGCAGTAGAAATTTTAATTGAATCAGATTCTAAATTAGTGAATAACGAAATTTTCAATATAGGTTATCAGAATATGTCTATAAATGAAATTTCTCAACTTGTACGAAAAGTTGTGATGAAAGAATTTAATTATGATGAAATTGAAATAGTTAAGACACCAAGTGATGATAATAGATCTTACCATATAAATTCTGATAAAATAAAAAATAAGCTGAATTTTTCCCCAAAACATACGATTGAAAATGCTGTCAAAGAACTTTGTGATGCTTTTAGAAACAATCTTTTGCCAAATAGTTTTGATGATGACTTTTATTTCAATCTTAAGAGATTGCAGAGAATAAAAGCTAAATGAGTAAAAAAATAGCTATCGTTACAGGTGGAGCAGGATTTATTGGAAGCCATATGGTTGACTTACTGATAAATAAAAATTTTAAAGTAAGAGTTATTGATAATTTAGTTGGTGGAAGATTAAGTAATCTACAAAAGCATAAAGACTCTAATGATGTAGATATCGACAAAAGAAATATATTATCAATTCCTTCAAACGATAAAATATTTAAAAACGTTCATTATACTTTTCACTTTGCTGGATCAGGAGATATTGTTCCATCAATTGAAAATCCCCAGCATTATATTACTACGAATGTTTTAGGCACAGTAAAAATGTTAGAAGGATCAAGATTCAATAGAGTAAAAAAATTTATATACGCTGCCTCATCATCGTGTTATGGAATTGCAAAAACTCCTACAAGCGAGAAAGATCAAATTAAGCCAGAGTATCCTTATGCGCTTAGTAAATACATGGGTGAGCAAGCTACCATGCATTGGAATAATATTTATAAATTGCCTGCAAATTCAATTAGAATATTTAATGCATATGGACCAAGAGTAAGAACAACAGGTTTGTATGGTGCTGTGTTTGGAGTTTTTTTAAAACAAAAGCTTGCAAATAAACCTCTGACTGTAGTTGGAAATGGAAACCAAAAGAGAGATTTTTTGTATGTGACAGATGTAGTAAAGGCTTTTTATCTTGCTGCAAAAAGAAATGTAACTGGCCAAATATTTAACTTAGGAGCCAGCAATCCTCAAACAATAAATAAATTGGCTAAATTAATTGGTGATAAAGTTATTTACATACCCAAAAGACCAGGAGAGCCTGATTGCACTTGGGCCAATATAAATAAAATAAAAAAAGATTTAAAATGGAAACCAGAAATTTCTTTTGAGGAAGGTGTTTCCGAAATGATAAAAAATATAAATCATTGGAAAGATGCTCCTCTTTGGAATAAAAAATCTATTAAGAATGCAACAAAATTGTGGTTTAAGTACTTAAAATAATAAATATTCTATTATAAATGAGAAATAAAATAAGTACTCTAAAGGAGTTGTCAAAAATTGCTAAAATAGCAAAATTAAAAAAAAAAAAGATTGTATTATGTCATGGTGTTTTTGATTTAATGCATTTAGGACATATAAAGCACTTTCAAGAAGCTAAGAGATTGGGTGATATTTTAATTGTTACAGTAACACCAGATAGATTTGTCAATAAGGGACCCAATAGACCAATATTTCAATCACAAATGAGAATGCAAGCATTATCAGGTCTTAGTTCGATAGATTATGTAGCAGAGAATAATTGGGAAACCGCTCTAGAAACTATTAAAATGATTAAACCGAATATTTATTGCAAAGGTCCAGACTACAAAGATCATAGAAATGATATAACACAAAAAATTAAAGATGAAGTTAAGGTTGCAAAAAGTGTAAAAGCTCAAATAAGGTATACTTCTGGTATTACTTTTAGTTCAAGTTCTATAATTAACTCTTATTCAGATGCCTTAGATAAATCTCAAAGAGCATTTATTAAAAAAGTAAATACAATTTTAAATTTTAAGAAAATTAAGAGTGAAATGGATAAGCTTAAAAAGTTAAAAGTTCTTGTAATTGGAGAAACAATAATAGATCAGTATGTTTTCTGTGAAGCTCTTGGTAAATCAGGAAAAGATCCAGTAATGATGTTTCATCAAAAAAAAAATGAACAATATTTGGGTGGTGCAGCTGCAATTGCAAATCATCTATCTGGCTTTTGCAAAAAAATAGATTTTTTAACATTTATTGGTGAAAAAAAAGAAAAACTAACTTTTATAAAAAATAAATTAGCAAAAAATATTAATTTAAAGTTTATTAAAAAAAAAAATTCACCAACAATCGTAAAAAAAAAATATGTGGATTTAATATCAAATAACAAATTGCATGGTATTTATGAAATAAATGATGATGAATTATCACAAATTCAAGAAAAACAACTTAATTTATTATTGAAAAAATATATAAAAAAAAGTGATTTAGTTATTTTGTCAGATTATGGTCACGGCTTTATATCTTCTAAATCAGCTAAATTAATTTGTAAGCATTCTAAGTTTCTAGTTTTAAATGCTCAATTAAATGCTGCAAATTTTGGCCATCACGATATAAATAAATTTAATAACTCTAATTGTATAATTATAAATGAAGGTGAATTAAGGCATGAATTAAGAAATAAAAGTGATAAACTTGAAACACTGCTTCCAATAATATCAAAAAAGTTAAGATGTAAGAATATTGTTGTTACCAGAGGAAGTAATGGCTCATTATTTTACCAAGATTTAAAAAAAAAATATACTTATTGTCCAGCCTTCGCATCAAAAGTGGTTGATAAGATTGGTTCAGGTGATGCCATGTTGTCTTTACTTTCAATACTATTAAAAAATAATTTAAATATAGAGGTAATTTTATTTCTTAGTTCTTTAGCAGGAGCACAATCAGTTCAAACTATGGGAAATAGTGAAAGTGTGGATAAAGTAAAGCTTCTGAAAGCTGCAGAATATCTTATGAAGTAACTTATCAATATTAAGTATAAATATTTAAAATCAAATTATTGAAATCGTTAATAAATAATGGAATAAATGAAAAAATTAATATAACAATTATTATTATATATATTATGAAAAATTTTGCATACGCACAAACCCCTAAAACTACAGATCAATGGACGAAATTAAGCGAGAATTTGAGGAAAAAAAAGATAATTGATGAGATAAGCAATAATGATGAATTGAAAGAATTTGAGGTAAGTCAGGCTAGTAAGGACGGACAAATTGTTTTTAAAATTTCTAAATCTATTTCTTCAAATACAAGAGGTTTACTACTTCTTTCGCTAGAAGAGCAATTAAAAAATAATATAGATCAAGGATTGACTGTATGGTTAGAGCCGGTTGGTGACAGAAGTAAGTTAAGAAATCTTAGGGGTGTAAAAATAACATCTGAAGGAAATTAAAAACATGGAAAACAATTTTCATAAGATTAATAATGAAAATAACTCAGTAAAAACAAGAGAGGGAGACTTAATTCTAGACTCTCACAAAGTATCCTATCATTATGACAGAGTTGAAGCATGGGAAAATGGAGAAAAAATTGCACCTGTAAGTGTTGATATGGCATTAACTAGAGCTTGTGGAGCGATGTGTTCTTTTTGTTACGCCATGGTTCAGGAACCTAATGAGAGAGGAAATATTAAAAAGGATCATGCTTTACAATTATTAGATGATTTTGCTGAGGTTGGAATAAAAGCAGTTTCTCTTGTTTCAGATGGTGAGAGTACTCTGTCTAAATGTTATGTACCATTTATTCAACATGCTGCAAAAAATGGCATTGATGTTGGAAACGCAACAAATGGATGGGAGTTTGAGAAGGATAAAGTCGATCAAGTTTTACCACATATGAGCTGGGTAAGATTTACAGTTGGAGCTGGTACGCCGGAGGGTTATGCAAAAATAATGTATAAAAGCAAAGACCATACTGAGGTATTTGATAGAGCAATGAAAAATATTAGATATGCAGTTGAATTAAAGAATAAATTAAATTTAGGTGTTACTTTAGGTATACAAATGGTCCTTACGCCAGATTTCAAAGATGAAATTATTCCATTTGCAAAATTAGGTCTTGATCTTGGAGTTGATTATGCAGTCATAAAACATTGTTCTGATGATGAGCTTGGTTCATTAGGTATAGATTATTCTAAATATGAAGAAATGTACCCTCTAATAAACCAAGCTGAAAGTATGAGTAATGAAAAAACAAAAATAATAGCTAAATGGCAAAAAATTAAAGATGAAAACACCACTTATAATAGATTATATGGACCTCAATTTCTTTTACAATTAAGTGGGACAGGTTTAGTGGCTCCATCAGGGCAATTTTTTAATGCTAGATATTCCAAATTACATATAGGAAATTTTACTGAGGAAAGGTTTATAGATATTTTTAAATCAGATAGATATAGGAAAATAATGAATTATATTGCATCTCCAAATTTTGATGCTCAAACCATGATGGGTACACTTCCTATAACACATTACGTAAATATTGCTTTGGACAATCATGCAAAAGGAATAAAAAAAATTATTCCAAATAGTGGTCCAAAGCCACTTCACGTAAACTTTATTTAATACTTTAAATTTTAAAAAATGAAGCCAAAAGTTTTAGTTATTGGATATAAAGGTAACATAGGTTCGGAGATATTTAAGTTGTTAAAAAAAAAAAATGTTAAAATTTTAGGTATTTCAAGAAAAGAAATTGATGTGATAAATAATTTTTCAAAGTTAAAAAAACAAATTTCTATTTTTAATCCTAATTTTGTAATTAATTGTATAGTATATAATGGTATAAATCAGTGTAACCATAATCCCTCAAAAGCACATAACACAAACTATTTATTTCCAAAAAAACTTGTTAGTTTTTTAAAAACAAAAAATATTAATTTTATTCATTTTTCTACAGAGGCTGTTTTTAAAGGCAATAAGTATAATAAAGGTTACTACGAAACTAGCAAACCAAAACCAACTACTATTTATGGAGCTACGAAGTATAAAGCAGATAAATATGTTATTAAATATGAGAAATCACTTATTTTAAGATTACCAGTTCTTTACGGCAATAATAAAAGTTCTCAATTAATTCCAAAACTTACCTACCAATTGAGAAAAAACAAAAAAATTTACACATCTACAGACGTATATTCTACACCGGTTTATGTCCCAAACTTAGTTAATTTTATAGTAAAACTTATTTCAAAAGATAAATTTGGTTATATTATTAAAAATTACGGTAATTTAATCCATTTTACCTCAAAAGAGTATATCTCTATTTATAATTTTATGAAAAAAATTTCAGTAAAATTGAAGAAATCTAAATTAGTTATTCCTGTAAAAGACAAATTTTTTGATAAAAAATCAATTAAACCGAAATTTTTAGGCTTAAGAAGTAAATATGGATTTTTTGATACAAAAAATATTTAATCTATGTCAAAAAGTGACTTTAAAAATAATTTAAAACTATTATAAGCCTTATAAATTATGAGTAATTCTGAAGTATATAAAAAATTTCGAAGCAAATTTGATAAAGATGGTGTTGTCTTAATCAATGATGTTTGGAATTCTGAGATTATAGATAAAGTCAGAGATGAGTATGATCAGTTAGATAAATCTTTAAAGAGAAATGATATTGAAAGCGATGTCAAAGACGAACCTTTAATCGTATTCTGGAAACATGTGGTGGGTGAAAAAAAAAGACTAGCTACTTTTTCGGAGTTTCCATCGCTTTGGAAATTAATTACTGATCACATCGTTCCTATAACAAAGTCTATGTTAGGTGATGAAAATTTGAAACTTCAACTTCTTGAAACTATTATTTTTAATAAGCCAGGTGAGACAAGTAATACATTACATTGGCATCAGGATGTAGCCTATTTTCCATTTGAGCCAAATGATCAAATAGCTTGCTGGATACCTTTCGAGCCAGTTGATGAAGAAAATGGAGCATTAAGATACGCTCTTGGATCCCACAAACATGGTTTAAGAGGCTCAACACATCTTCATACAAGGGAGGAATATGATGATAATGAAAATCCACTTATACCTTCAGATCCAGAAAAAGCTGGTTTTGAAGTTAAGTGTATGAAAATGTCTCCAAAGTATATGCTATTACATGATGGTTTCACATGGCATTATTCAACACCTAATAAGGTTCCCGGAACAAATAGAAGAGGCCTTTCAGTAAGAATGATTAAAAATGAAGCTTTTTATAAACCTAGAGCAGGTACAGCTGCAGCTTTTCTTAAACAAATTGATGTTAAAGAGGGCGAGAAGTTTAAAGGAAAACCATTTCCTGTTATAGGTTAAGCTTTAAATGAAAGTCTCTGTAGGAGCTATAATATACAGAGATGGCAAATATCTTTTACAAAAAAGAGATAATAAAATAAATAAAATATTTTTTCCTGGATATTGGGGATTATTTGGTGGCTCAGTAGATAAAAAAGAAAGAACCAATGTTGCCATATTAAGAGAATTAAAAGAGGAACTCTCATTAAAATTGAGGGTAAATAAGAAAATTATATCTTTAAAATTTCAATCAGATCAATTCAAACAGCCTAGAAAAAGAATTTATTATTTCTGTAATTTAGAAAAAAAACAAAAAAAAAAAATTAAATTAAATGAAGGCCAAGGCTATAAATTTCTAGAGATTAACAAAATAGCAAAATTGAAAATGGTTCCATGGGATCTATTAGCAATTCAGTATTTTCATATAACCGAGGTTATGAAAAAAAAAATAATTCCTAAACATATTAATGATTAAGAAATGCAAATATTTATAAAGTACAAAAGATTTATATTTTTTTATTTAATGTTAATTGTAAATTTAGCAATTCTTTTTTTAATATATTTATTGAGACCAATACTTCTAATAAGATTTGGTAAAATTAAACCTAGAATTGGTAGAGCTGGTATGGATATAGATATTTATTTAAGTGAAAAAAAATTGAGACTTAATCAACCAAAAACCAAAACTTTAGATTTTTTTATCTGGGATAGTTTAATTCCAAACTCAAAATTGGAAGAAATGATAGAAAAAAAAATAACAATACTTCCAAGCATATTTATTTCTACCTTTGATCTTATTCAAAAAATTAAATATTTTAATTATCATATTATTGATACATCAAATGGAGAGAGAGACACATTAAATGTTACAGATTTAATCAGTAATCAACTTACACTATCAGATAAAGATTACTCTACTGCTGAAAATATCTTTTATAAGTATTTTCCTAAAGATGCTAAAGTTATTTTATTTTGTATCAGAGATTCAGAATATTTAAAAATTAAATTTCCTGATAGAGATTGGACATTTGAAGACAGAAGGGATTACAGTTTGGATAAATTTTATTTAGCTGCAGAAAATTTAACGAAAAGAGGTTACTATGTTTTAAGAATGGGTAGAGAAACAAAATTAAAATTTAAATCTCTAAATAACAAAATAATTGATTATGCAAACTCAGATTGGAAATCTGACTTAATGGATATTTTTTTAGGAATGAAATGTTCTTTTTGTTTAACAACAGCAACGGGTATGGATGTTTTTGCATGGATGTTCAGAAAGCCTATTGTTGAGCTTAAAAATCCACTTTCAATATCACGTTTATCAAAAAAAACTTTATTATTAACTAAACATCACTACTATAAATCAGATGATAAAAAATTATCACTTAGTGAGATTATGAAAATTGGAGAGGAGCAAATCTTAAATCCAGATAAAGATTTTATGAGTAAAAAAGGAATTTACATATTGGATAACACACCTGAGGAAATTAGTGAAGTTGCTTTAGAAATGCTTGATAAGTTAGAAAATAAATGGAAATATCAAAAGCATGATCATAAACTTCAAAAAAAATTTGCAGATATATATAATACTGAAGTTAAAAATTATAAAACTTATCGTTTTAAAAATGTAAGCATGCGAGGTACATATAGTACAAATTTTTTAAGAAAAAATATTGAGTGGTTAAATTAAATAAATTTTGATTAAGATGCATTATAAAAATAAAAAAATTCTTATCATTGGTGGAACTTCAGGTTTAGGTAAAAGTATAACCAAAGAATTTATATCTAAAAAATTTGATGTCTATGTTATTGCTAGAAATAAATCAAAAAATAGTTTGTTTAAAAAAGTCAGATTTTATGAATGCGATGTTTCAAAAAATGATGACTTAAATAATTTAATTAAAATTTTTAAAAAACAAAAATTAAATTTTTCTCATGTAATTCATAATGTGGGAGGATCCCAAAAGATATATGATTATGATGCTTCTAGCATTGATTATGAAAAAGTTTGGAGATCAAATTTTGGTTATGTAGTAGATATAAATAATTTTGTATTTAAAAATATGATAAAAAAAAAATGGGGAAGAATAATTCATGTTTCCTCCTCAGCTGCTTATAATTATCATGCTCCAACAGCTTATTCTTCCGCAAAAAATGCATTAAATACTTATGTGAAAAGTGTAGCTAGAAAGGTGATAAAACATAAAATAGTTGTTTCAGCTATTTGTCCAGGACCAATTAAACTACAAGGAAGATATATGACAAAATCACAAAAGGAAAATAATAAGTTTTGGCGAGAATACTCAGCTAGGCATTTACCGATAAATAGAATGGCAAATCCTAAAGAAATAATAGGTGTAATAAGTTTTTTATGTTCAGATCTTGCATCATATTGTTCTGGTGCTATATGGAATATTGATGGTTCAGAATATTAAAAATAAAAAATTAGAGGATTTAGGTTGGGAAATTATTGATACAAATAATAAAAAAAAATTAAACCTGCTTAGAAGAAATGTATATAAAGTCGTAAAAAAAGTATTTAACTTAAATGAAAAAAACGAAAATAAAGGATTAAATTATTTTCATAAACATTTAAAAAATTTATCAGATATAGAGTTAAATGCAAAAAAAGTTGAAGTTATTAATCAAATATCCAATGACAAAAAACTAGTAGATATAATATTTGATGCATTTTCTGAAAAAATAACATCGTTAATTGGAAATGACCTTTTAGTTCAAAAAACTATAAATTTGGTAATACAAAGACCTTCGGATAAAAATCCAACTATTCCACACAGAGATGCTCCACCTAACTCATTTTTTGAATTAGTGATATGGGTTCCACTGGTTGACTGTCGAGATACAAAATCAATGTACGCAATAGATTTAAGTTCTACAGCTAAGAATTTGAACCAGCTAGAAAAAAATCCTGAGAATTGGAATAAATTTTTAAATGGTTTTAAAAAACATAAAGTGTATCCAAAAGTTAAATTTGGCCAAGCTTTATTTTTTTTACCATATATATATCATGGATCAGATATTAACAAAACTAACGAAACAAGATTTTCACTTAATATAAGATTTAAATCACTGTTTACACCATCGGGAAGAAAGTTTCCTTTACATTTTTTCAGATTATTTAAGATTTCAAAAATTTCACAATTAGCTTTAAAAAAAACCAAAGAGGAAATTCTTAAATGAAAAAATTCTATTCTTGTGTAGATAATTTAATCCCTTCTCCACTTTCAGAACAACACCTAATTATTAAAAATAAAGCAAAAGATTCAGGTGGATCTATTACAGCTTATGCAAGTGAAGAAGTAAGAACTGCAGCTAGTCAACCATGGATTTACAACAAATTAAAAGAGACGCCAGGTCTTGATGGTGTAATTTTTTTTACAGCAATTCAATTTATTTATGGCGATTATTTCAATTTAAAATTATTTAATAAGATTCTAAATGATAACTACGAAATTCATTTTGCGAGGGAGAACTTATCATTTTATAAGGATACTATTAATCAAAAAGATTTAGATTTTCTACTTTCTTACAGCTTGATAAATCACAGAAATGAAAAAGAGTTACTGAGTTTAATTTAGAGATAGTGATTAAATTTATTTATACAAATTTTCCAAAACAATACGGAAAATTTTTATATTTTAAAAACCGAATATTACTATATCCGAAAATTTTCCTTTTAAATTTAAAAATTCTAAATTTTTTTGGAACGAAAGATCAAGATAAATGGGTTGCTAAAGAAATTTTTAATAGAAAAAAAAGAGGATATTTTGTTGATCTGGCTGCAACTAATGGACTTTTAGAGAATAATACTTTTGTTTTAGAAAGATTTTTTAATTGGAATGGAATAGCAATTGAACCAAATAGTCTATTTTATAATCAATTAAAAAAAAACAGAAAATGTATTTGTGATAATTCCGTCATCGGTAGTATTACGTCAGAAATTGAATTCCTAGAAAATGGCCCTATAGGGGGAATAGTGGGAGATAGATTTGATAATAATTATCGAAAAAGGTCTAAGTTAATTAACGAATTTAAAAAAAATATTAAAAAAAAAAACAATGAATACTCTCGAGTCAGTACTTGACAAAAACCAAGCTCCTAAAATAATTGATTACTTAAGTTTAGATGTTGAGGGTGCAGAAACAGAGGTCTTAATTAATTTTCCCTTCGAAAAATACACATTTTTAGCTATGAGTATTGAAAGACCATCCCCAGAATTAAATAAGTTGTTATTTAAAAATGGGTATGTGTTTGTGAAAAATTTTAAAGTAGATACTTTTTATATTCATAAATCGATTGAAAATTTTAAACAAATTAAAAAAAATGATTTTGAGCAGCTTCCTCCCAAGTCTTGGTAAATTTATGTTTAAAATTAAAAAACATATTAATGATATTAGAAATTTAGGTGTTAAAGAATTTTTAAGAAAAACAAACATACTAATAAAGAAAATTTTAAATACTTTTTTGATATTAATTGCACTACCAACTCTTTTTTTTTTAATATTAATTAAACCTTTTATAAATATAAGATTTGGAATAATAAGGTCTAGTAGAGTCGGTCATTTTTTAGCAAACACAACTTTGTATCTTTGTGAAAAAAAAATAGAAAATTCAAAAATAAAAAATATTGACTTTGTATCTTTTGATGGAAGTAAAATTATTAATACTTTTTTAAAAAAAAAATTTTTGGAAAAAATTAAAATTTATCCATATACTCTTATAAATCCGTTTTGTGATGTTATCAATTTTTTTGAAAAAAAAAATTTAAATTTTTTTAAAAATAATAAAATTAGTAGACTTTATGCACATGGTGACAGAGATATAGATGGCATATTATACCAATCAGATAATTTAATAAAATTTAATCAAAATGAGTGTCAGATATTAGATAAGGAAATTCAAAAATTTGGAATTAACAATAAATCAAAATTTATATGTTTAGATGTGAGAGACTCCGCCTATTTAAAGGAAACATTTCCGAAAGGTGATTGGTCATATCATAACTATAGAGATTGGGATATTGAAAATTTTTACCTTGCATGTGAAAATCTGACTCAAAGGGGTTATTATATATTTAGAATGGGCAAGTTAGTTAAAAACAAATTACCAACCAAGAATCCTATGATCATTGATTATGCAAATAGTGAGATTAAGTCAGATATATTAGATGTATATCTTCATTCAAAATGCAGTTTTTGTATCACTACCGGTACAGGGATAGATTTAGCTAGTTATATATTTAAACGTCCAATTATTATGATGACTGCTAGTCCTATGAGCTTATATACATTTAATAATTTTTATCACGTTATTAAAAACTTTCATGATAAGGATATGAATAAGATAAGTCTTAGTGAAATATTTGATAAATGTTTTCAGGGTAAGTCAGAAATTTTTAATCCCGTATCAAAAAATTTTAAATTAAGTGATTTAGATAAATTTGAGATTAATGAAATTTTACTTGAATATGCTAATATAATTGAGGGAAAATTTGAATGGACTGATGAAGATAAGGTTTTGCAGGAAAGGTTTTGGCAAAATTATAAAAGATTGGTAGAAAAACATAATGTTGAATATCTTCATAAAAATTATCAAGCAAAAATAAGCCCTACTTTTTTAAAAAAAAACTTGGAGTTATTGAAATAATGATAAAAGAATATTTAAAAGTTATTAAGATATTAGTATTAAAGTCTCCAAAGAATTTTTACATTTTATGTTTGTTACTTGGTGTAGAATTAATGATAATAACTTTAGCAGTCTTTTCTTTAATTCCTTTAGCTGATTACATATTAGATAAAAATCTTGCTAATCCCTCTAAATTTTCATCATATGTTTTAGACATTTATAATAAATACAATATAGAAATAAATTTTTTTAATTTAGGATTTTTATTTATTATTGGGCAATTTTTACGTGCAGTTATTACATCAATTATAAATTATTCAGTTTTACTAATAAAATATACTTTTACAAAAAAAATAAATCAGGAAGCTTTATCAACAATATTAAATTCTAATTGGAAATTTTTTTCTTCATCAAATTACGGCAAAATTACGAATACTTTTAATAAAGAAATCGATAAAGTTGGAAGTATAATAGGTCATATTGCAAGATCATTTGCATCAATTGCGCAATTATGTTTTTTCATTTTTATACCTTTATTTATAAATTATAAAATAACACTCATTATTCTATTATCATTTGGTATTGTATTTATATTCTTACTAAAATTTGGAAATAGACTAAGTTTTAAATTAGGTCAAAAAAATGTTTCAACTGCTAATAAGCTTTTATCAAATTTTGTAGAAATATTACAGGCTGCCAAAATTATTAAAATAAATAGTAAAGAAGAATTTTTTTTAGATAAATACCTAGAAAAATTCAATGATCATGTTAAAGCAACTTTACGAAGCCAAATGTTAGGTCAGGCAATCAATGCTTTTTTCCAACCAATTGGTATAATAATAATAATATTCGTTTTTGGATTTTATCTAGGAGATGAAATTTTGTTGTCAGAAATTGCAGCAATCTTTTATAGTCTTATATCAATAGTATCTTTATCAAATAGTATTTTAGGAATTCAAATTAATATAAGTAATTTTCTACCTAGCTATGAACAAGTAGATAATATTATTTCAAGAGCTAAAAAATTAAACGAATCTTTTGGAAATAAATCATTTATCGAACTGAAAAAAAATATTACATTTGAAAATATTTATTTCCAATACGAAAAAGAAAAAACTGTATTAAATGGTTTGAATTTTGAAATTAAAAAAAATTCAGTTTCAGCTGTAGTTGGTGAGTCTGGATCAGGAAAGTCAACTATTGCTGATCTTTTAAGTGGAATAATTACTCCAGATAAAGGTTTCATAAAAATTGATAATATTAATTTAAATGATTTGGATATTTCAACTTACAGAAAAAAACTAGGATATGTATCCCAAGATGTATTCTTATTTAATGATTCAATAAAAAATAATTTAAAATGGGTAATGCCCGATCAAATGAATATTGACGATGATAAAATAAATGAGTCATTAAAAATGTCAAATTCTCTCGAATTTATAAACAATTTACCAAAAAAACTTGATACTTTTGTTGGAGAAAGAGGTGTTCAATTATCTGGCGGACAAAGACAAAGATTATCTCTTGCTAGAACTTTCTTAAAAATGCCTAAAATATTAATAATGGATGAGGCAACAAGTTCGTTAGATAGCCTATCAGAACTTGAAATTCAAAATTCAATTCAAAAACTTAAAAATAAAGATGATATAACTATAATTATTATTGCACATAGATTATCTACAATAAAAAGTGTTGATAATATTTTAGTCCTTGAAGAAGGAAAGATTTCTCAACAAGGTAATTTTGATAAATTAGTTTCTATGAAAGATGGGAAATTTAATATAATGCTTCAATCACAATTAATAAATTAAAAATATGAAAATACTTATAACAGGTGGATTGGGTTTTGCAGGAGTACCTTTGACAAAATATTTGCTTTCTGAAGGTCATAGCGTCAGCGTAATTGACAAATTGTTGTTCAATAATCAACAAAAAAAGACGATTAAAAGTAAAAACTTTAAATATTTTAATATTGATATTTTAAATACTAAAAAATTAAATTTATTTTTTAAAAAAAATAAATTTGATACAATTATTCATCTTGCAGCTATTGTTGGTGATCCAGCTTGCAGAGTAAATGAAAAATTATCTCTAAAGACAAATCTTTATGCTTCTAAGAATCTATTCAATATTTCAAAAAAAAATAGTATTAAAAATTTTATATTTTTCTCAACATGTAGTAACTATGGTTTAAGTAAAAAAAATAAACTTCTTACAGAAAAAGATAAATTAAAACCATTGTCTTTGTATGCTCGAACTAAAGTTGAATTTGAAAAATTTCTTCTAAAAGATAAATCTGAAATTAAAAAAATTATTTTAAGAATTTCAACTTTGTATGGTGTATCTGAAAGAATGAGATTTGATTTGACAATAAATGAATTTACAAAAAAAGTGTTTTATAATGAAATTTTTGATATCTATCATGCAGATACATGGAGACCATATTTAAATTTAAAGGATCTTAATTTAATAGTGGGAAAAATCATAAAAAGTAAAAAATTAAAGAAAAACTCATCTGTGTTTAATGTTGGTTTTAGCGATGAAAATTTTACAAAAAGACAAATTATAAACGAAATTAAGAAATTTTTACCAAAAAATAATAATTATGAATATGTTGAAAAAGATTTTTTTGACAAAAGAAATTATAAAGTAAACTTTTCAAAAATTAAATACTTTAATATTACAAAAAAAATTAATATTAAAAAAGGTATAAAAGAAATAATTGAATTTCTTAAAAAAAAGAAAAAAATTAACTTTAATAATAAAGTATTTTATAATCATAAATAATCTGATGAAACAGATTTTTCTTCATGAGCCTTATTTTTTTAATGATGAAATTAAAAATCTTAGGCAATGTATTAAAAGTGGTTGGGTTTCAACTGGAGGAAAATTTGTCAGTGACTTCGAAAAAAAACTTTCTAAATTAACTAAAACAAATCATGCTGTTGCTCTTAATTCTGGAACAAGTGCACTTGATTTAAGTTTAAAATCTTTATCTCTTAATGAGGGTGATGAAATAATTGTTCCTACAATTACATTTATAGAACCAATAAATGTAGTTATTTATAATAGATGTAAACCAATATTTATGGATACAGATAATTTTGGAAATTTAGATGTAAGCAAACTTGCAGAATTTTTAGAAAATAACACATTTAAAAGAGGCAAACACACAATAAACAAGTCTACAAAAAACATTATAAAAGCAGTTATTGTAGTTCATGTATTTGGTAATTTAGCAGATGTAATTAATATAAAAAAAATTTGTAAAAAAAAAAACATAGTAGTCATAGAGGATGCGTCTGAAAGTTTAGGAAGTTATTATAAATATAACACTAAACTTTTACATTCAGGATCAATTGGGGATATTGGTTGTATTTCTTTTAATGCAAATAAAATAATTACTACTGGATCAGGTGGGTCAATTATAACAAATATTAAAAAAGTCTCCAAAAGAGTTAATTATCTCTCAACTCAGGCAAAAAATGACTCTGTAAGATTTATCCATGACGAAATAGGTTATAATATGAAATTAAACAATATATCTGCAGCTATTGGTATATCACAGCTAAAATCACTAAATACAATAATAAAGAAAAAACAGAGAATATTTAATTTTTATAAAAAAAAATTAATTCACTAAAAAATTTTGAAATAATAAATCCACCAAAATATAGTAAAAGCAATAATTGGATTATTCTTTTAAGAATCAAGAACGACAAATTCAAATTAGCTCGCATATTAGACAAATTTTTAGAACAGAAAATTCAAGTGAGACCAGTTTGGTATCCCAATCATCTACAAAAAAAAATGATAAAATACCAAAGGTATAAGTTAAAAAATTATAAAAATTTCATTGATAAAGTTTTGTGTTTACCTAGCGGACATAATTTAAATAAAAAACAATTAAATCGGGTTGTCATTTTTTTAAAAAATATTGATAAACATGAGAAATATTAGAATTATTCCAAGACTAGATATTAAAGGACCTAATTTAGTTAAGGGAATTAATCTTGAAGGACTTAGAATAATGGGTGACCCACAAGAATTTGCTGAGAAGTATTACTTAGATGGAGCAGACGAAATTATATACATCGACTCAGTTGCAAGTTTGTATGGAAGAAATAATTTAAAAAATGTCGTAAATAACGCAGCAAAAAAAATTTCTATTCCATTAACTGTTGGTGGTGGTTTAAGAAGTATTGATGATATAAAATTGATTTTAAATAGTGGTGCAGACAAAGTTGCGATTAATACTGAGGCTGTAGCAAATCCTAGTTTTATTAAAAGTTGTGTAAGTTATTTTGGATCCTCAACTATAGTCTTATCTATAAACTATAAAGCTTGGCCAAATGATAATTTTAAAAAAAATAGTAATATAACTGTAGGAAGTTCTAAAGAGAAAGATGTAAAAAAATGGAAAAATTTCTTTCAAGTTTATACTGAAAATGGAAGACAGCAAACTGGATTAGATGCATATGAATGGGCTTTATTAGGAGAGAGTTATGGCGTTGGAGAAATATTGTTAACCTCTATAGATAATGAGGGTATGCAAAATGGATTTGAATTAGATTTAACTGAGAGACTTTCAAAAAAATTATCCATACCTTTTATAGTTTGTGGGGGCTTAGGAAAAGAAAGTGATGCGGTAGATGTTTATAAAAAAACAAAATGTAGTGCAATTTCCTTGGCATCTGTTTTGCATTATAAAAAAAATTCAATTAAAAAAATTAAAGATCACCTAAAAATGAACAAAATCTCTGTAATTGATCATGAATAGAAAAAGAATAACTGTAATAGACTACGGATGTGGAAATATATTTAGTTTAAGAAGAATTTTAGAGAAATTGGGTTATAATGTGTTAGTTACCAATGACCCTGATCTTATATCAAATGCTGATAAAATAATTTTACCCGGTGTGGGAGCTTTTGAAATTGGTATTAAAAATCTTAAAAAAAATAATTTAGATGAGTCCTTGAATTACTTCTTAAACAAAGGAAATTATTTATTAGGAATATGTTTGGGAATGCAATTATTAATGAATTCCAGTGAAGAATTTGGAAATCACGATGGTTTAAAATTAATTCCTGGTGATGTTATAAAGCTAAAAAATTCTAAGGATTATCCCGTACCGCATATTGGCTGGTCACAAATTATAATTAATGAGACAAAGCAAAACGAACAAAGTTTGATTAATAATATTCGAGATCTAAGTTTTTTTTATTTTATTCATTCTTTTCAAGTTATAGCTGATAAACCAAAAAACATAGTTTCATACACTTTGTATAATGAAAATAAGTTTTGTTCTATAATAAATTTAGATAATATTTTTGGTACTCAATTTCATCCAGAGAAAAGTGTAAAAGTAGGAGAAAAGCTATTATCTAATTTCTTAAATAAATAATTCAAATATTTGTTGTTTATTTTAAACTTTTATTGTACTTAAAATTTTTATTTCTATATAATATTAAAGAACAAAATAAATAAAATGCCATTAATCACAAAAGAAGGAAAAGAGGGAAAAAAGTTTAATGTGCAAGAATTTTATAACCTTCCAAAAAAAGTAATTCATTGTTCTAAATGTGTTGTTTCAAATCAAAGACCTAGAATAACTTTTGATGAAAACAATGTTTGTAGTGCATGTCAGTTTGCTGAAAAGAAAAACAAATATACTGACTGGGATCTTAGAGAAAAAGAGCTTAAAGATTTGTTAGATCGTCATAGAAGAAAAGATGGGTATTGGGATGTTGTTGTTCCATGCAGTGGGGGTAAGGACAGTGTTTATGTTGCTCATATGTTAAAATATAAATATAACATGAATCCTTTAACAGCAACTTGGGCACCAATGTTGTACACAGATGTTGGATGGAGAAACTTGCATCACATGATTGATTCTGGAATTGATAATATTCTTGGTACACCAGATGGGAAGACACATAGAACTTTAACAAAACTTTCACTTGAAATAATGGGCGATGTTTTTCAACCTTTTATATATGGACAAAAAGGTTTTCCGATGGCCATATCTATTAATTATAAAATTCCCTTAGTTATGTATGGTGAAAATGGTGAAGTTGAATATGGTGGTGATTTGAAAAATGCTGATGTACCTACTCATAATATTACAGACGACATGAGCAAACATTATTTTTCAGGTATTCATCCTGAGGATTTTGAGAAATATGGAATAGATAAAAAAAAATTAAATTATTATTATCCACCTAAGGAAGAAAAAGCTAAAGAAATTGGAATGGAAAATCACTTTTTCAGTTATTATAAGAAATGGATACCACAAGAAAACTACTATTATGCTGTTGAGAACTGTGGATTTGAACCTGAACCTGATGGAAGATCTGAGGGCACATATTCTAAATATGCCAGTTTAGACGACAAATTAGCGGGTTATCATAATTATTTTGCATGGTTAAAATTTGGACATGGAAGAACTACATCAGATGCCGCTCATGAAGTTAGAGATGGACACATAAATAGAGATGAAGCAGTAGCGCTCGTAAAAAAATATGATGGAGAATTACCAAAGAAACATTTTAAGGAATTTTTGAATTATGTTGATATGACAGAAGCTGAATTTTTTCAAGTATGTGAGAGATTTAGAGCAGAGCATCTTTGGGAGATTAAAGGAAATCAATGGGCATTAAAAAAACCTGTGTGGATAGACTAGAATTTTTTTAAAATTTATGAATGTTTAAATTTTTAACCAAAATTTTTCATCAACTGGCGAGATTAACTAAGGCTGAATTCCATTTTAAAAAACCATATCAAAATGATATACTAATATTCGACAAAAAAGGTTCGGATACACCTCATTTCAAATATTTTTTAACAAAAAAACCAGCAATTCTTCATGTTTTAGGTGAAAAGATTAATTTATATATTATTTTTAGACTGTTATTGAAATTTAAAATTCCCTCATTATCGTCTTATATAGAGGAAAGTATTAAAATTATAAGACCTAGGATTATATTTCACAATTCTTACAACATAAGGTTTTTTCAAATAAATAAAAAAAAATTCAATTTTGAATTCAAAAAAATTTTTACACAAAGTGAATTAAAAAATCACTTAGATTTTAAAGATTTCATAGGTGAAAAAAAAAATCTTAGTTGTGATAACTTATTTGTTTGGAGTGAAGGTATGAAGATTAACTTATCAAAATATATAATTGGAAATTACGAAATAGTGGGGTCATTCGCTAACAATGAAGGTCCGAAGATTCAAATAAATAATCTCAAAAATAAATTAATTTTTGTATCACAATTTAGAACTTTTAAAAAAAAAAATCAAAATGATACGAAACAAACTATAAGAGAAGTATTTCACGGATTAAAATTCTCATGGGATCAATTTTATGCAGCTGACTTACAGGTAGCAAAACAATTAAAAAATTTTTGTTTAATAAATAATATTGAATTTGAAATAGTTGGAACATCATTAAATGACAAGATTTCTGAGAAAAACTTTTTTAGAGAAGCTCTTGGAAATGATGGATGGAAATATTTAGAAAGTAGTGAAAATAAAAGAGGAATATATTTAACAAATGAAGCAAAATATATTGTAACAATTGACTCTACACTTGGTTATGAATGTTTATCTAGGGGTCAAAGAGTATGTTTCTTTTCAATCAGGTCAAAATTCCTTAATGCAGTATACTCAAAATTTGGATGGACAATGAATTTAGATCAAGAAGGTCCATGCTGGACATCAAACAATGAAAAAAAAGATTTTAAAAGAATTATGGATTTTTTAATTTATGGTAAAGAAACTGAGTGGGAACATCTTAGAAAAGAAAAATTAAATGATTTATTATTTTATGACCCAGATAACCAGATTTTTAAAAATTTTTTAAAAAAGATTTCTTTGTTACAAAATGGATAAAGTAGGTATCTATGCTTATGATTATGGAGGAGCATTTAATTTATTTTTATATTTAAAAAAAAAAAATATTATTAATCATAACAAAAATATTCTCTTCTTTATATTTGGTCCTGCAAAAAAATGTATAAATATTTTAGATAAAAAATGTAAATTTCAAAAAAATTTAAAGCAATTAAAAGAATGTAAAATTTTATATTATTCATTAAGCCATAAAAAACATTTTGAAAAAAATGTTATCTCAATAATAAAGAGGAAAAAAATATATAGTGTTTTAATTATCGATGGTTGGGGTAACTATAAAAAGAAAATGACTATAAAAAATAAAATTTTTATGCCTGATGAAGTAATAATATTAGATAAAATGGCATTGAAAATATTTAAAACATTTTCATTTAGCAAAAATATTTTAATTAAGCATGAAAAAAATTTACTATTTGGTTATTTAAAAAAAAGTTATGAAAAACAAATGTTAAACAAAAATCAAATATTATATTTAAGTAGTCCAGTTCATAAACTTAACCAATTAGAAAAAAAAATTCTCAAAAAATTCTCTTTATTACATAAATTAAAACTTAAAATAAGATTACATCCATCTGAAAGAAAAAAAGAATACGGAAATAATATTATTCAAGAATTAAAATATTCTAAAATTATAATTGGTCACAATAGTTCTGCTCTCATATACTCTTCTGTCCTAAATAAACAAACATACACAGTAGTTAAAGGTGATTTATATAATTGGAAAAAGTATGGTATTTACAGATTTTTTAGGATAAATAAAATTAAACATTTTAAGGATTTATTAAATGGAGCTGGTAAACAAAAAAAACTATAAAGTTTATAATAAAGTATACAACTCGCTTAAAGATGCCCATGATTATCCTAATACAAATCTTGTAAGATTATCAAAATGGTATTTAAGTAAAAAAGGTAAGATACTTGACTATGGATTTGGATACGGTGAAAATTCAATATTTTTGGCTAATAATGGATATTCTGTTTATGCAACAGAAATTTCAAAAAAAATAATTAATTATGCAAAAAGAAAATCTAAAATTAAATCAAAAAAAAGTATTAAATTTTTTTATATTGACGAAAAAACAAAAGAATTACCTTTTAAAAGTAATTCATTTGATAACATAGTATGTCTCGGAGTTATACAATATTTAGGAAGTTTGAGTAGTACCAAAAAACTTATTTCTGAATTTTCGAGATGCTTAAAAAAAAATGGTAAAATAATTATTTCAACTTTTGGTCCACAGAATACTTTTATAAAAAGATCAAAGCGTGTAAAAAAAAATGTATATATTTTTAAAGGTCTTGAAAAATTTCATAATAAAACAAAACTTGAGTATAAGTTATATATTCCAGAGACAAAAAATGATTTCAAAAATTTTTTTCCAAGTGAGATTAAGATAGATGAGGTAGGAAATTGGGGAAATGATTATTGTGGAATAAATGGACTTCATTTTGTTGCGTTGGGTAAAAAAATTGAAAAATAGTCGAACTTTTATAATTGCTGAAGCAGGAATTAATCATAATGGAAAGGTTTATCTTGCAAAAAAATTAATTGATGGTGCAAAAAAAGCTGGAGCTGATGCAGTAAAATTTCAAACATTTAAGTCAGAGAATGTTATTTCTAAGTTTGCAAATAAACTAAAATATCAAAAAAATAATAGTAGTGATAAAGAAAGTCAGCTAAATATGTTAAAAAAATTTGAACTTTCTTTTTCAGATTTTAAAATTTTAAAAAAATATTGCAAAAAAAAAAATATTTTATTTATGTCTACACCAAAGGATGTCACTTCGGCAATTTATTTAAACAAACTAAAAATGAAAATATTTAAAATAGGATCTGGTGAAGCTATTAATTACCCTTTAATAAGAAAAATTCAGTCTTTTAAAAAAAAAACTATTATATCGACGGGAATGTGTACGCTAGAAGAAGTAAAAAAAATTGTAAATATCTTTTCAAAAAACCCGAAAAATCTTACTTTATTGCATTGTACATCACTATATCCGTGTCCTGATAATGAAGCTAATCTCTTATCAATAGTTAAGTTAAAAAAAACATTTAGTAATTTAGAAATTGGTTTTTCTGATCATACAATAGGCATAGATGCTGCAGCAGCTGCAGTATCATTAGGCTCACTTGTTATTGAAAAACATATTACAATAAATAAATCTATGTATGGACCTGATCACAAAGCTTCTTTAAATTTTATGGAATTTTCTAAAATGGTTAAAAAAATAAGAAGAGTTGAAGATTTATTGGGTCATGAAAAAAAAGAACCTATCAAAAATGAAAAAAAACAAGTTAATAATATAAGGAGAGGATTAGTTTATAAAAAAAACTTAAAAAAAAATTATAAAATAAAAAAAATCGACTTAACTATTAAAAGACCGTTAATTGGATTAGAACCCGACTATGAAAAATATATTATTGGAAAAATGCTTTCTAAAGATGTCATTGAAGATCAACCAGTAAGATTAAAAGATTTTAATTAATGCTTAAATTGATAACAATAACAAGTTCAAGAGCAGAATATGATCTATTGTTTCCACTACTTAATTATATTAGAGAATCAAAAAAAATTAAGAACAAAATTATCGCTTGCGGTTCACATCTAGATAACAGATTTGGTAGAACTATTGAACTTATAAAAAAAGATAAATTTAATGATGTATTAAAAATTGATACTCTGCATACCAATAAAAAAAATTCAAATTATGATACTTTAAATTCATTCAAAATTTTCTTTTCAAAATTATCAATTTTTTTAAATAAAAAAAAAGTAGATGCCATATTATTGCTAGGTGATAGATACGAAATATATGCTTCTAGTATTTGTGCTTATTTTTTAGATATTCCAATAGTTCATATATCTGGTGGTGACACATCGCTAGGATCAAAAGATGAAATTTTTAGAAATTCAATCTCATTAATGAGTGATTTACACTTTGTAAAAATTGATGATCATAAAAAAAAACTTATTAAATTAGGAGTTAATAAAAAAAATATATTTGTTACGGGTTCTTTATCTAATGAAAATTATAGAAAAAAATTTAGTCAAAAGTTTTTTATAAATAAACCATTTGTTTTAGTAACTTTTCATTCGGTTACAAATAACAAAAACTTGGATCTGAGTAATGTAAAATATTTACTAAAAAGCCTTAAAAAATTAAGTGATTATAATTTACTTTTCACATCAAGTAATCATGATGCGGGAGGAAAAAAAATAAATTCGATGATTAAGAAATTTACAAAATCAAACAAAAACTCTTTATTCGTTCATAACCTGGGAAGAGAATTATATTATCAGGCTATGAAGGAATGTGAATTTATGATTGGTAATTCTTCAAGTGGAATAATCGAGTCAATGATATATAAAAAACCAGCAATAAATATTTTGCCAAGACAACTCGGCAGGTATTCAAATATGAATGTAATTAATTGCCAAAATACTGAAAAAGATATCTCTAAAAGTATAAAAAAAGCTTTATCAAAAAATTTTATCAATAAATGCAAAAGATTAAAAAATTCATTCAAAAAAAATGACCGCAAACCAAGTAAAATTATGTTAGAAACCATATTAAAAAAATATGGATAAATTAATTATTATTGGAGCAGGTGGTTTTGGAAAACATCTCAAATCTAACTTAAAAAGTTTTAATGAAGGTAAATTAAAATTTGAGGGCTTTTTTGATAAGAATATAAAATTAAAGACAAAATTGAATGAAAAAAATATAAAAAAAAAATTCAAAAATTATGTTTTTGCAAATGGGATCGGTAATTTTGCTTATATATGGTATCCTAAAATTTTTAATAAATATAAAAAAATGGGTTTTAAGTTTACAAATTTAAAACATCACACATCTATTGTTTCAAATAAAGTAAAAATTGGATACGGTGTAACTTTTATGGAAAATTGTTTAGTTAAATCTAGTTCTAAAATAGGAAACTTTTCTATAATTAATAGTTCTGCTATCGTTTCTCATGATGTAGAATTGGGAGATTGTTGTAATATTTCGTTAGGAGCCAAGATAGGAGGAAATTGTAAAATAGGTGACAATACTTTTCTTGGTATAAATTCTACGATTATTCAAGGTATCAAAATTGGTTCCAATTCAATTATTGGCGCAGGAGCTGTGGTTACAAAAAACGTTGGTAATAATGTTGTTGTTATTGGCAACCCTGCTTTTGAATATAGAGATAATAAATAAAATTGAAAAAAAAAATTTTACTAATAGGTATTGGTGGTCATAGCAGATCTTGTATAGATGTTATAGATGATACAAATTTATACGAAATTTCTGGATATGTTGAAAAAAATAAATTTTCGAAAATAGAAAAAACAAATTTAAAACTACTCGGTTATGATAAAGACTTGGTAAAAATATTTAAGAAAATTAAGTATGCTCATATTTCTATTGGTCAAATGAATGATCTAGAGTTAAGAAAAAATTTATTTTCTAAATTAATTAATATTGGATTTGAAATACCAAAAATTATTTCAAAAAAAAGTATTATTTCAAAAAAAAATGTTAAAATTGGAAAAGGGACAATCGTTATGAATAATGTAACTATTAACAGCAACACTATTATTGGGGAAAATTGTATAATTAATACAGGTTCAATTATAGAACATGATTGTTTTATAGACTCCCACACACATATAGGCCCAGGATCAATTTTAAATGGAGGAGTAAATATTGGAAAGCAATGTTTTATTGGTTCGGGTTCAGTAGTAAGGCAAAAAGTAAAAATCAAAAATAAAAGCTTTTACCCAATGATGTCAAAAATAATATGAAAAATTTAACCAATCCAAGGATACAGGTTATTGCTGAAGTTGGAATTAATCACAACGGAAAACTTTCTATTGCTAAAAAATTAATAGATGAGTCAAAGAAATGTGGAGCAGATTTTGTAAAATTTCAGATTTATAACCCTTCAGAGATAACAACTCCTTATGCTAAAAAGGCCAAGTATCAAGTCAAAAATGAGGGAGTTTCAGGAAATCAAATCAAAATGTTAAAAAAAAATAATTTAACATTCAAACAATTTAAAATTTTAAAAAATTATTGTAAAAAAAAACAAATTAAATTTTTAGCCAGCGCATTTGATATTGCTAGCTTAAGAAATTTAAAAAAATTAAAACTTAATTTTTTTAAAGTACCATCTGGAGAAATAACAAATATACCTTATTTGCAGCATCTTGGAACTTATAAAAAACAGGTTTTCCTGTCTACAGGTATGTCAAATATTAATGAGATTAGTGATGCTATTAATACGCTTAAAAGAGCGGGATTAAAAAAAAAACAAATTGTGTTGATGCAATGTACCTCAAATTATCCTACTGAAGTTAAGGACTTGAATTTAAATGTTTTATCGACATTTAAAAAAAAATTTAAATTAGAGTTAGGTTTTTCAGATCATTCAACAAATTTAGAAGTTCCACTTTTTGCAATTTTTAAGGGAGCTAGAATTATTGAGAAGCATATTACATTAGATAAAAAAATGAAAGGACCTGATCATAAAGCAAGTTTAAATGTTTCAGAATTTAAAAAAATGATAAAATATATAAAAAATATGGAATTATCTTTTGGAAGTTACAAAAAAATACCTAATGTTGAAGAAAAAAAAACTGCATTACTCGTAAGAAAATCTATAGTAGCTAGTAGAAGAATTTTAAAAGGTGAGAAATTTACTGATTTTAATTTAACTTGTAAGCGACCTGGATATGGAATGTCTCCAAAAAATATGAAATTTGTATTAAATAGAAAATCAAATAAAATTTATAAAATAAATGAAATGATAAGAATAAAATTATGAGGAAAAATTTAAAATGGAAAAGAGCAATAATTAATATTTCTTGTAATATTAATGAAGCAATTAAAAAATTGGAATTTGCTGAAGTACAAATTTTAATGGTTGTGAGGAACAATAAAAAATTTGTAGGTACCATAACAGATGGAGATGTAAGAAGAGGATTAATCAAAGGTATTAACTTAATGGATAAGATTGATAAAATTTTAAATTTTAACCCAATTGTTGCACCACCTGGAACGGATGTAAATACTGTAAAAGATATAATGTCAGTTAATTCAATTAACCAATTGCCAATAATTGATAAAAATAAGAAAATACATGGATTGCATATTTTAAAGGATTTTATTACTTCCAAAGATATATCATCTCCATTAGTGATAATGGCAGGTGGAAAAGGACTTAGATTAAGACCTCTTACAAAAAATCTTCCAAAACCAATGTTAAAAGTTAAAGGAAAACCTATTATAGAATGGATTGTAATTAATGCAAAAAAACAAGGATTTAAAAATATTTTTATAATTACTAACTATCTTTCAAAAAAAATAGAGAATTTTTTTAAAAAAAATAATTTTGGATTAAATATCAAAATTATAAAAGAAAATAAATTCTATGGAACTTTTGGAGGTCTATATTATCTTAAAAAAAAACTAAGAAGTGAATTTGTTCTGACTAATGGAGATATAATAAGCGATATAAAGTTTGATGATATTTTGGAATTTCATAAAAATTCATCCGCTGACGCTACAATGGCTGTACAGCCTTATTTCAATGAAATACCATTTGGTGTTGTAAATACAGAAGGATCCTACATAAAAGGTATTATTGAGAAACCAACTCAAAAAAATTACGTAAATGCTGGTGTTTATGTAATCAAATCAAATTTATTAGATAAACTTAAGAAAGAATATTTAGATGTCACAGATTTTTTTCAAAAGCTTATAAAAAAGAAAAAAAAAATTACAGCATTTGCTTTACATGAGGATTGGAATGATATTGGAGTCAAAAAAAATTACGATCAAATCATCCAAGAAAAATGAAAATACTTGCCATAATCCCTGCTAGAAAAGGATCAAAAAGATTAAAACAAAAAAATACTTTAAATTTTGGAAATAAGCCTCTAATTCAAATTACCATAGAGTTTGCAAAAAAACTTAATAATATATTTGATATTATTGTTTCTACGAATGACACAAAGGTTTTAAATATTTGTAAAAAATTAAAAGTTAAAGCTCCCTTTAAAAGACCTTCAAATTTATCTAATGATAAAGCAACATCAGTATCTGTATGTGAACATGCTATTAATTTTTATGAAAAAAAATACTCTAAAATTGATGCTATATTATTGTTACAGCCTACTTCTCCATTTAGATTTAAAAAATCTATAAATTTATCGATAAAAATTTTTAAAAAATTAAAGATTAAATCTTTAGTCAGTGTCAATAAAATTCAAATTAATCCAATGACTATTATAGAAAGAAATAAAAATAAAAATAAATATTTATTTAGTAAAGTTAAAAATACATATGAAATTAATGGAAACTTCTATTTGATAGATAAAAAACTCTTTTTAAGGAAAAAAAAATTCTTTATGGATTATACATATTTATTTGAAACTAAAAATTTTAAAGAAACTATTGATATAGATGATATGAATGATTTTAAAATAGCTAAATCACTAATATAGTTTAAATGAAGAATTTGTACATTTTTACTGACAATTATTTTTTAAAAAAAGATTTCTTAAGATTTGAAGTAAACGATCTGAATAAGAATTTTAACTTTACAATAGTTTCAATAAATAAAAAAATTCAATCTCTTAATAAAAAAATAAAATTAGTGCATATAAAAAAAATTTCTGATTTAGATAAATTCATTTTAAAGGATAAAAATATAAAAAAATATGTGATTGATTTAATGGGAATTGATAACTACTCATGGAAAATAAGAAAATATTTATCGAATTATAATGTAATTTTTATTAAATTAATGCTTGGAATGGTTCCTTTCCCACCTAAAAAAAATTTGGCAATTAGAATACTTAACAATTTGAATCCCCAAAAAAAAAATAGGTGCAAGCATATTAAGAAAAATAGAAAATAATTTTTTAATTTTTTTGAACCAAAAATTTACTTATGAATATAGTTTTGTAGCAGGCAAAATAGCAAAAAATATTCAAAGAAGACTCAATACAAAAAAAATAGTCGATTTTAAATCTTTTGATACAATTAATTATGAAAATACTAAAATTACAAAGATTAAAAAACCACCAATAGTATTTATAGATAATGATATAGCTGATCATAAAGATTATAAATATCACGGAACATCACCGCCAGTAAAAAAAAGTTCTTATTTGACTTCGTTAAATAATTTTTTCAATTATATTGAGAAAAAATTTAATAGAGATATCGTTATAGCTTTAAATCCTAAAAGTGACAAAAAAAAAGCTAAAAAAAATTTTTTAAATAGAAAAATTTTTCAAAATAAAACTTCGCAATTAATTAAAAATTCAAAATTTTCGATTATTCATTCATCCACAGCTCTTTCATATAGTGTTCTTGCTTATAAACCTGTATTATTTATTACGAATAATCAAATCAAAAAGTCTTGGTTTCAGCAAGAGATTGATTTCTCAGCATCGCAACTTAATAACAAAGTTTTAAATATTGATAACCTAAGAAATGATTTGAATATTTATAGTTATTTAAATTTAAATAAGAAGTATTATAAAAATTATATAACTAATTACTTGTATGAAAAAAAAATAAATAAAAGTCTTAATCTATCAAAAATTTTAAAGCTCAACTTAAAATAAAAAGCATAATGATTAAACAAAAAAAATATAAATGAAAGTAGCTATAATTATTCCAGCAAGATATGGATCTTCAAGATATGAAGGAAAGCCATTAATCAAAATAAATAAGATTCCATTAGTAATAAGAGTGGCAAAAAAGTGTGCTCAGGCTATTAAAAAACAAAATGTCTACGTTGCTACTGATGACGTTAGGATTTCGTCAGTAATTAGAGATTACGGGTTTAAATATATTATGACATCTAAAAATAATCTTACTGGCACAGATAGAGTTGCTGAGGCCAGCAAAAAGATAAATGCTAACATTATTATTAACGTACAAGGTGATGAACCATTAATTAACCCAAAAGATATTCTTAAAGTCATAAATAAAAAAACAAAAAATATAAATAATGTTATTTGTGCTTATTGTGATTTAAAAAAAGATGAAAGTGAAAATAGAAGAACAATTCCAAAGGTTGTTTTTAATGAAAAAAACGAATTATTATACATTTCAAGAAGTCCAATACCTTTATCAAAAAACAATAATACTAAAATAAAATTTTTTAAACAAGTATGTATATATGCTTTTACTAAAAGGGAGTTAAAAGTATTTAGAAATTTTAAACGAAAATCAATGATTGAAAAAATCGAAGATATTGAAATTTTAAGATTTTTTGAATTAAAAAAAAAAATAACTATGGTTAAAGTTTCAAACTCAGCTATAGCTGTCGATGAACCTTCTGATAAAAAAAAAGTTGAAAATTTTTTAAATGCAAAAAAAAAAAAATCTTAAAATTTTAGTCTCAGGTGCAGCAGGTTTTATCGGTTCTAAAATTTGTAAAAAATTAATTGAGCAAAAGTATACTGTTTTCGGTATTGACGATTTATCTAACGGTAAAAAAAAAAATATTCCCAATAAAGTTAAGTTTGTAAAGTTAGATCTTTCAAAAAAAAATTCTATTAAAAAAATTCCAAGATGTGATATAATTTTTCATTTAGCTGGACAATCATCTGGCGAAAAAAGTTTTGACTCCCCAATTATTGATTTAGAAAAAAATACAATTTCGACATTAAATTTGATTGAATATGGAATAAAAAATAAATGTTCTAAAATTATTTATGCTAGTTCAATGTCTGTATATGGAAATTCCTTAAATAAGAAATTTGACGAAAATTCAAAAATAAATCCTATCTCATGTTATGGTGTTTCCAAGATTGCTTCAGAAAAATATATAAAAGTTTTCTCAAAAAAATTACCGTACGTTATTTTTAGAATGTTTAATGTTTATGGATCGGGCCAAAACATGAAAGACTTAAGACAGGGAATGGTTAGCATTTATTTATCACAAGCTTTATCAAGCAATAAGATTTTAGTTAAAGGGTCTCTAGATAGAAAAAGAGATTTTATACATATTGATGATGTTGTAAACATTTGGATAAGAACAATAAAAAGTAAAAAAAAAAATAAAATTTATAATCTAGCAACTGGTAAAAATTACAAAGTGCGAGATGTACTAAAAAAAATTGTACATTTGACTGGAAAAAAGAAAATTTATAAAATTAAAGAAACCATCGGAGATCAATTTAATTCTTACTCTAATAATTTAAAATTAATCAAAGATTACAAATATTCAAAGTTTATTGATATAGACCAAGGATTAAAAAAATTTTATAGAAATGAAAAATAAATTTAATAATTTAAATGACAGAAATCGAGAAAAAACAATTCTATCTAGTTTCTAAATCAAAAAAATATTTTAAATACTTAAAATTAAAAGGTATAGACTTAAGTAAAAGTTCACTATGTTACTTATCAACTTATGGTATAAATCCCGGACATGGAAAGTTACAAATATGGCTTAACAAAAAAAATTCTATAATTTTTTTTATTAAAATAATTTTAAGACATATTTTAGCGATCTCTTCGTATTACAACTATCAAAATACAAAAATAAAAATTGAGTCATTTAAAAATGTATTTATTTGTTGGGGTAGAAAAAAAAATTTTAAATATAAATATTATCAAGACGATTTTTTAAATATTAGGTCTGATCAATCAAAAAATTCACTATTTTTTGTAATATCACTTGATCATCAAAAACCTTTATATATTCCTGATAACGTTGTGGTTTTTTATAAAAATAATCAATCAAGAAGTATATTTTTTTTGATTTCCACAATCATTAGAATTTTAATTAAATATAATTTTAACTTCAGACAAATAATTCATTATTTATCTGCACAAACTATATTTGCTGAATTAATAAATAAACAAATTTTAGAAATTTATAAAAATAATAAATTCAATAAAGTAATCTTGCCATATGAAGGTCAACCTTATCAAAATTATATATTTAAAAATTTAAAAAGATTAAATGTAAATACAGTAGGTTTAATTCACTCTATTCTTCCAGCAATACCCCTCAATTTACTAAAGAGAGATGGTTCACCTGATAAATTGTATATTTCAGGTAAACAACAAAAAAAAATACTCATTAAGTTATTTGGATGGAAAAATAATGAAATCAAATTGATGAATTCTTTGAGATTGAAATATGGTTATGATGAAAATATAATTGGTTCAATTTTTTTTCCTATAAATCTCTCAAAAATTGATAAAATTAAAAAAAATTTTCAAGAATTGATATGTGATACTAAAAAAGAAATATATCCAAAATTAAAAATTAGAAATCATCCACAAATGAAACACTCAAAATTGCATAATTCTCTAGAAAAAGACTTAAAGCACATATTAATTAAATGTAATAATGCCAAAAAAAATAAAAAAACAAAATTATGTATATTTATTGGAACAACTTCATCTGTTATTGAGTATTTAGCAAAGAAACTTAATGTTATACATATACCAATTAACAAAGAACTAGACATTTATTCTAGTGCAATTTGGAATAATGTAAAATATATAGAAAAAAATAAAATTATTTATTACAAAATATTAAAAAAAAATAATTTAATTAAATTTAGTAAAAAAAATTATTCATTCTTAAATTTGAAAATAATATGAAAGTAATAATACTTTGTGGAGGCTTGGGTTCTAGATTATCTGAAGAAACTCAAAAAATACCAAAACCTATGGTCAAAATAGGAAATAAACCGATATTAGTTCACATTATGAATATATATTCAAAACATGGCTATAGAGATTTTATATTAGCTCTAGGGTATAAACAAAACATAATCAGATCATACTTCAAAAAAAATAAGTATCAAAATTGGAATATCAAATTAGTAGATACCGGGCTTAATACATTAACTGGAAAAAGATTATTCAAATTAAAAAAATATTTTAAAAAAAATGAAGATTTTTTTTTAACTTACGGTGATGGATTATCAAATTTAAATATTAAATCATTACTTCAATTTCATAAGAAATCAAAAAAGATAGCGACTGTTACTGCAGTAAGACCTCCAGCAAGATTTGGAGAATTAAAAATTAAAAACAAAAATTTAGTGTCAAATTTCGACGAAAAAAATCAAATTAACACTGGTTGGATTAATGGAGGTTTTTTTGTATTTAACAGCCAAGTATTTAATTTTATTCCAAAATCCAATACTATGCTAGAGAGGAATACAATGGTAAATCTTACAAGAAAAAAACAAATTGTAGCATTCAAGCATTTGAACTTTTGGCAATGTATGGACAATTTAAGAGATAAAAATCTACTTAATTCAATTTGGAAAAAAAACAAAAAACTTTGGTAAATATGAAATTATTTTATGAAGTTTATAAAGGAAGGAGAGTTCTGGTCACTGGCCATACTGGTTTCAAGGGAAGTTGGTTGACTTTATGGTTATTACAGCTGGGTGCGAAAGTAATTGGCTTTTCTAATTCAGAAAAAACAAAACCTTCTTTGTTTAATATTCTTAAACTTAGAACAAAAATTTCTCATTATAATGGTGATATCTCCAAATTTGATCAAATTTCTAAAGTAATTAAAAAAACTCAACCAGAGGTAATTTTTCATTTAGCTGCACAATCATTAGTCAAAAAATCTTATAACGAGCCTATTAATACTTTCCAAACAAATAGTATTGGAACTTTGAATATTTTAAAAGCCAGTGAAGAGAGTAAAAAAATTAAAGCAATGGTTTTAATTACAAGTGATAAAGTTTATAAAAATATTGGAACAAATAGAGGTTATAAGGAAAATGATATTTTAATGGGAAATGATCCTTATAGTGCATCAAAAAGTTGTGCAGAATTAATAATCAATATGTATTTAAATTCTTATGCAGATAAAAAAAAAGTAAAAATATGTGTTACTAGGGCAGGGAATGTTATAGGAGGTGGTGATTGGTCAAAAGATAGAATTGTTCCTGATTTATTTAAACAATGGTCTAAATCAAAAATCTTAAAAATAAGAAATCCAAAATCAACTCGACCATGGCAATTTGTATTAGAACCTATTGGAGCATATCTTCATCTAGGATCACTTTTGTTAAAAAAAAATGAAAAAATCAACTTTCAAAGTTTTAATATTGGACCAAAAAAAAATGTTAATAAAAGTGTTTTGCAACTTATAAAGCTAATTCAAAAGGATTTAATTAATATGAAATTTTCTATATCAAAAGACAAAACTAAAAAAGAGGCAAAATTACTTAGATTAAATTGTAAAAAAATACTTAAGTATACTCAATGGAAACCAGCTTATAATTTTTCTAAAACAGTAAAAGATACTGTCGA
>MDTA01176026.1_pt1 | contig 34188 bp, 27 predicted proteins | sample 811151 | NCBI WGS metagenome assembly MDTA01 (sample SAMN05326648, study PRJNA326480) | marine metagenome | isolation source: seawater | place: Indian Ocean: South | collected 2010
AACTAAAGGTCCTGCGTTTACCCCTGTCTATTTTGGGCTTCCAACTGGAGCATCTAATGCTGCAGCACAGCTGAGAAATTATACAACAAAATTTGGAAAAGTAACTGCTGATCAGTTCGGGCCTTATGCTGTAAAAGCTTGGTTTGAACAAGGTGCTGCTTTCCAAAATCGAACAAAAGCATGCCAGTACATAAGGGTTCTTGGAGCGGGTGCTAATAACACTTCCGCAGATTATCAGAATACTGCAACTTATGGATTTGTTAAAAATGCAGGATTCAAAATACATCACCCAAATCCGTTTGACAATCAGAAAGGCGGCGGCGTCAACGTAAGTTCCGAACACTCTGTGTCGCCGACCCAACAAAAATCAAATCCAGGTACCGTGTATTTCCTTGCGGCAAATCACACTATTAGCGCTAATTCTGACGTCGCACTTCCACACTTTACGGATAACGATTCGTTCAAGGGAGTTGCATCCGGTGGAACAGATGAAGTGCATCTGGTTCGTGCCATGATCTTCACCCACACTGCATCTGCAATACATATTGCCGATTTTGATTCTGTCAACGTTGCAACACCTACAAACGGCTTGGGTGCAAACGTATTTACAGTTGCGGGTGTAGGTTCAAATACCATCAAGTCTGGATCGATCTCAACTAAGGGTACGTCTGGCAAATTCAAGCTAATCGTATCAAGTTCAGATGGTTTATCCTTCTCTAACGACGACGGCAACGCGGGTGTCAAAATTTATACGGCATCCCTTGATCCAGATGCCGACGAATATATTACAAAGGTTCTCAATACTGACCCAAGAAAGCTTGCGAGCACCGGTCATTACGTTTACTTAGATTATCCATTGACAAATGCAGTAGCGCAAGTAACCGAAGGTATTGACACAATCGCGCTAATGTCCGGCTCAAAAAGTGATTCAGGCGTTGGTTTGTCCACTTCTGATGGGGTTTCTGCAGCGTTACTAAATGAATATGCAAATCTTTTTGGTCGTTTTGATACTCGTTACAAGACTTCAAAAACACCATACATAATTTCCCAGCCTTTTGGCCGAACGGAACACGATTTGTTTTACTTCGAAAATCTATCAGATGGCGATGCAAACTGTGAATATAAAATTTCGATACAAAACTTACGTGCCTCTGAAGATCCTTCAAGCCCATACGGTACTTTTGACGTGGTTTTACGTGACTTTTACGATACGGACCTTTCGCAGAACGTTTTAGAGAGATATTCCGCACTAAGCCTTGATCCAGACGCAGACAACTACATTGGTAAAAAGATAGGTGATCAAAAAAGTGTTTATAACTTTGATGCTCCAGTTGAACAGCGAAGATTCACAAACTCTGGTCCAAATGCTTTAAAATCTGATCGCATCCGCGTAGTCGTTTCAAAGGGTGTTTCCGGAAAAATAATCCCGCCATCTTGCTTACCTTTCGGCTTCAGAGGCATCCCGGTCTTAAAGACTTCACCTGCGCTTCGTGAGTGTTCATCGGCAACCTCAAACGAGGAAGCAACAACATTAAATGCGCCTCTTGGAGATAATCCAAGATTACACATGTCTTTGGGTGCATCGACAACTGAAACATCTTTTACCGGTTCAATCATTCCGCCGCTACCGTTCCGTTTCAAGCAAGCTAAATCTGGCCGATTATATGGCGATAGCGGCACATCCGAGTCCCCATCATTTATTGGACAGCCCGGTGATGAGACTGCAGCCGACGGCAGATTGTATTGGGGTGTACAGTTTGAAAACCAAAGAAACAATTTAAAACCATGGGACCAAGGTAGCGGCAACGTGGAGCCTATTAATGGTTTAATTAAATCATATGCAAAATACAACGGAATTGCCAAGCTTGGCACTGTGTACACCGGATCGTCTGCAGACGTGTTTAATAACAACAAGTTCACTTTGTCTAAGGTTGCTCTTGTCAATCAGTTAAACTCACAAGGAATTCTTGTTGATATTACCGGATCAGCTGCAGCTCACATAAAAGACGCAGCATACATTAGAAATGGTAAAGTTAATGGCACCGATTACACGGTTTATGATCGGGTGCTTGGTAAAAACAGGGTTACGCTTGGAACGCTTCTATCAATGAATCCCAAAAAGTTTAACAAGTTTGCTGGATTTGCAAAATTTAACACGATCTTTTATGGTGGTTTTGACGGCCTTAATATTTTCGATGCTGATGCTCACAAAATGAATGATCGATCAACATCGACTGATACGGGTGGTTTTGCAAACGTTAATGGTATAACTGGTGGTACTGGGGTCACAGGTTCTGATAATGGTACTTTGATGGGAACGCTAGAAGACAACAATGGCGTAAACTCATACAAGGCTGCAATCGATATCTTAAACGATAAGTACAAGTCTATTCACCATGTATTGGCAATACCAGGCATTAGAGAGCCGTTAATTACCGACCATGCTTCATTAAGAACAGAAGAATACCAAATGGCCATGTACATTATGGATATTCCACACTATGATGAGGATGGCGGAAGAATATATATTGAAGAGACAACCCAGCCAAGCGTTGTACAGACTATCAACAAATTTGACCAACGACAGCTCGATAGTTCTTACACTGCAACCTATTTCCCTGACGTGATTATCAAAGATAATATTCTGAACAACAGAAGAACAGAGGTTCCTTCATCGATTGCAGCTATAACAGCATTTTCTTTCACTGAATCTGCGCAGGGAGTACCTTGGTACGCACCAGCTGGTTTTACGCGCGGAGCATTAGAGGTAGACGGAAGCCCGGTTGTTGTGAACACAACATCTAGATTAACTGTCCTCGACCGTGATGAGCTTTATGAGTCACGAATTAATCCTATTGCAAACTTCCCAGTGTCGAATCCGGGGTTTGTTGAATACAAAATATGGGGTCAGAAGACTTTACAACAAAGAAAGTCTGCACTTGATAGAATCAACGTAAGAAGAATGGTACTCGAAGTTAAGAGAGCTGTACTTCGTATTGCACGCCAGCTGCTGTTTAGAAGAAACAGTCCGGGCTTGCGACAAGATTTTATCTCAAGAGTATCTTTTCAATTAAATAATATACAACTAAACAAGGGAATCGAGTCCTTCCAGATAATTATGGATGATAGCAATAATACGCTGCGAGATCAACAAAACTATAGGCTAAACGGCGTGGTAAAAATTGTGCCAACAAGAACAATAGAATTTGTCGTGATCGACTTCATAATCGATCCAGACGGCGTAACATTTCAGTAAATAACAGGAGAATAGACAATGTCATCAGGAGCAAGCGCGGAAACGAGCGAAAAGGATAACACCGGCGGGGTGGCTGAAGATAGTTTTGCAGGTATTCCAGCTGCTATCATAGGCACAGCAAATACAGGTCCAGCATTTGTACCGCGGATTCTAAACTCGGAAGCGTCTTTCATAGACACTTTTGGAAAAATTTCAAGTGATAAATGGGGCACCGTTGCAGTAAGATCATGGTACACCGAGGCTCAAGCCAACGCCGGCTTAGTTTATCTTCGTGTACTTGGAGTCGGAAACGGAAGAGCAAACGGTACGAATAACGTCGTAACAAACGCTGGTTTTGTCGTCGGTGCAAAACAGGTTCATGACGAACAAGATAAAGCAAATGCAGATAGAGAGGGCTTTGGCACCGTAACTGTCGGCGCTCTTTCTGCAAACCCATATGCAAACGAGGTTTTTCAGAAAACAGCCAAAGCTGCGGCAACTCTTGTAGACGCGCTTCAGCTATCTGATATCCGTGATAATACCGTACTTACAATAACAGTTCCAGTCGCTGCCGGTGGTGATGGTAATGAATATACAATAGTGTTTAACGATGTTGATGACAACGGTGTGGATGCTCAAGGAGGAAATCTTAGCAACCCAATTGGAACCCTAAGGCTAGGTGTCGGGATGAACACCATGTTCGGTGGCGGGGTCAGCAACAGTGAGGCTGCTACGGTCGCTGCACAGGTCGTTGCATGTATCAATGATGGTACTGATGGTGCTCAGCTCACTCGGGGTAACACATGGGCAGTTGCTGGTATTCCCGGTATAACTGCGACTCACACTTCTAATGGAAAGATTACTATAACAGCCGACAACAAAGGCGCAGCAGGAAACAGTATATCTTTCACCCAAGCCGGCGGCGCTGGACACAACGTTGTCTCTAATGGTACCACCCTTGCTGGAGGCGCCGATGAAGTACAATCAAAAGCCTCTCCAGGCCGTATGTACTTTCTTTCAACCATCATGTCTCAATCTGCAGGATCGACCTATCTTTCAGACGCTGGCTTGACAGGAAAGACCGATTCTATTCTTAGAGCAGTCATTATGGTTGCATCAGGTGTACAACTTCAGCTTTCGGGCTGGAACGCAGGCAATCCGCACGGAGGTGGTGACGTTGCAGAATATGACGTAACCGGTTCTGCGTACGCTTATGATGACTCTTTGCATGCAAAGGATCTTGGTAACTGGATCGGCTCCATGACTGCCGCCCAAGAAGTTAAACTTATTCTTAACGGTCAAAAACTGGGGCCAGGAGCACCAGCAAACGGAAGAGTATTGTCTGTAGGTTTAAACCCGGAAACCGAAGGTTATCTTGGTGATCTTAACACGGACCCTGAAAAAATGGAAGAGAAAGGGCACTATCTTTATGCACACTATCCTGTGCCAGGAAACATGGCATTGCCGCTAAGTGCATCGGGCATACATTCCTATACGCAGGGCGGAGTAAATTATTATCACAATACTCTTCTCACAACTGGCTCAAGCGCTTACAACACTTACAATGCTGGTGCTTATAAGCCTAATTTCGAAGGCTGGGAGACAAGGTTTCAAACTCCTTTTACGCCATGGGTAATCTCACAAAACGTTGGTGGCGCTGAACAAAAGTTATTTAGATTGCATGCACTTGATGATGGTCAAGGTTCGGAAGATGCGTTATTTGTTGAGATAAGCAACATCGTTTATCCATCAGAGGCAACAGAATACGCATCGTTCGATGTTTCAATTAGAAGCTACGGAGACGAAAGATTAGTAGCTAGCCCTGACGGGTCGACCAGAATTGTTGGCGATATCAGCACAAAGCCAGTACCAAAAGACAATACTCTCCAACCGGTGGCAGCGAGCGGTGGCCTAAAGTTTACAAATGTCGACTTAAACCCAAGCTCAACTAGTTACATTGCACGAGTAATCGGTGACTTTCATCGTTACTACGATTTTGACGCTGCAACAAATGAGCAAAAGTTGGTCATTAAAGGTCTTTATGAAAACACCAACAAATATGTTCGTGTTGAGGTAACGGATGATGTGGCTGCCGGGAAAATTCCTAAGGACACGGTACCTTTTGGTTACCAGGGTCCACACCACTTAGTTACTTCAGGCTCGAACGACGCTCTTATGCCGATTCAAACTGGACAGCCTGGTGGCGGTGATAAATCGGGCGAAGATATTTTCCCAGATAAATTTGGTGAATATTCGGCCGGCAAATGGCAACACAATGCTGGTATGGGAATGATTCAGCCGCCATTGCCTTTTAGAACTAAGGTTGTTAACACCGCAAATGGTGAAATATACCCATGGGGAATGAGATTTGACAGACCGGCAGACGGATTCTTGTATACTTCCGGAAATACTTCAGATCCGATTTCTTTGACGGGCACGACGATTACAACAACATCTGACCAGCAAGTTAACAACACTTCTCAGATTTGGACGTTAGGTGGTGATCTTGTGCGCCAACTTAACAAATTTTTCCCTTCATACTCAGCATATCCAGGCTGGGTTGGTGACAATGCGGGAACCGCAAATACTGATAACGGTAGCGTCTTAGATTCTAACTCTTTTAATCTAAATAAATTTACTCTTGGAAACGTGTATGTTCGTACTTTCACAAATGCAGCAGGTTCTGTAAAGCCAGACACTAGTCGGTGGCACCAAGCACGATATATTAGAAACGGTGTTAATCCTGCAACTTCAGGGTTTAGATTTTTGAAGCCATCTGATCTTAAATCGACTGATGGAAACGTCAACTATGCAACGTTCATTTTGCCATTCCAAGGTGGGTTTGATGGATTTAACATATTTAGCCGCAACAAGAGTGAGATGAATCATTGGGCCGCGCATTATGAACAGGTAAATAAAGAAACTCAAGGTGGTTTGCAAGGTCCAACTGTTGCTGCTTATCGCAAAGCTATAGATATCATTGCTGAAAAAGCTGATATTGATATTAACGCATTGGCAATACCAGATCAAAGATCTTCGTTTATCACGAACTATGCAGCCGAAAAAATGGAAGAAAGATTCGACGCCATGTATCTGATGGACGTTGAAAACTGCTCGCAGTTCGGCGCTGGAGATGGTAACGTTCTGTTTAGTGGCAATCCATCAGATAGTATTCTTGGATCCGGTGCAACCACCAATACCTTTTACACAATCGAAAGGTTCGCGGCACGAGGCATCAGCAACTCTTTTGCAGCTGCTTACTATCCTAATATACAATTGAGTATAACGCCAGCTGACAATCCAAATGCAAATCCCGTAACCTACGACGGCGTACCTGCTTCGATTGCTGGCTTGATGGCGTTTGCGAGAACTGAGCGACTTGAGGGAGCATGGGGTACCCCGGCAGGCGCTATTAACGGTGCACCAAATGCAATCATAAATACTGATGTTGAAATCGAACCAGCTGACAACAACAGCCTTTATGCAAACTCAATTAACCCGATTCTTATCTTCAAAAATTTAGATACAGTTCCGGAACTTCGAAGTGCAACTGATCAAGGTGTAATTGGAACAGGCGTGGTCAACGGCCAAAAAACATTGCTCAACAAGGAGTCAGCACTCAATAGGCTTGACGTTAGAAAGCTTATGGTCTATATCAGAAGAAGAGTACGAGATCTTGCCTTGGCCGTATTGTTCGAGCCTAACCAACCAAACGTACTTAAGCGTCTTTCTGATGGCGTTACGAATGAGCTAAACAATTTAGTTGCAGTTGAAGCAGTAAAACAGTTTAGAGTTGTCATTGACGAAACAACGACGTCGCAGGCAGATATTGAAAACAATACCGTAAGAGGTAAGGTATTCGTGCAGCCGTATCGAAGTACGGAAATAATTGCTATAGATGTTTCGTTGGAAAACGGATCTGGCGCATAATTAATAATATAACATTCAGGAGAAAGCAAAATGGCTGAAACTTTAGACGTCGCAAGCATGTTACCGAGAAAATTTGAACCAAAGTACAACAATCGATGGATTTTTGCTTTGGAAGGAATTGACTCTTATCTTATCAAATCTGCTGCGCGACCATCAATTACAATCGGATCTTTAACAATAGACTACATGAATTCACAAAGACATGTCGCTGGTCGTTCAACTTTTGGCGACATGAACGTGACTTTGTATGATCCTATTGCCCCGTCAGGCGCTCAACAAGTTATGGAATGGTGTCGAACACACTACGAATCTGTATCGGGCCGTGCAGGATACGCGGATTTTTACAAGCGCGATGCACAGCTTAAATTAGTTGACCCGATCGGTACCGTAATAGAACTTTGGGATCTTAAGGGCTGTATTTTAACATCTGTCACTTTTGGTGAACTTACATACGGTGATCCAGGCATGTTAGAAATCCAACTTGGTATGAAGTTCGATAACTGTATTCTGCAATACTAAAAAGTATTCAAAATATATTTATACATTTGCTGCAAGCCCCTATAAGATTAATCTGTAGGATCACGGCTTGCAGCAGATCAATTTATAATTTGGAGTACTAATGAGCAAGAGAAAAGGAAATAAAGTTTTTTCCGGCCAAAACGAAGACGGAAAGGTTGGTGAAGGTTGGCAAGGGCCTACCCACGATGTTCTACAAGACACGTTTGGCCTAACTATCCCAACTGAACTAGCACCATTGCCTTCAAAGGGGATTATTTATCCCGAAGGACACCCTTTGCACTTAAAAGAAGCGGTTGAAATACGTGCAATGACCGCCCGTGAAGAAGATATTCTTACAAACAGAGCTTATATTAAACAAAAAACAGTGATCAATGAACTTATTAAATCCTGTCTTATTGATAAGACGATTAATCCGGAAGACATGATATCTGGAGATCGTAACGCGGTTATGACGTCTCTAAGAATTACTGGCTACGGCGCTGAATACACGGTTGAAGTCGACTGTCCTGCATGCACTGAAAGATCTAAGCAAACCTTTGATCTAGCCAGCCTTGAAATTAAGTCATTCGACACGGATCCCATCGCTGTCGGTGCAAACGCCTTTGAACTTACTTTACCTGTAACTAAAAAGCAGGTCAGGTATAAGTATCTGTCTGGACATGAGGAAAAAGATCTTGCAATTATGGCTGAAAGATTGCAGAAAAAGGGTATTAGTTCAACAAACTTGATTACAAGAAGATTTCAGCATCAAGTAATAGCGGTCGACGGAATCGATGATAAAGTAAAGGTGCAAAAGTTTTGCCAGAACATGCCAGCGCGCGATTCTCTAGCCCTCAGAAAAGCAATGGATAACAATGAGTGTGGAATTAAGATGAGATCCCACATGACATGTCCTCATTGTTATGAAGAGTCGGAGGTGCGCCTACCTATTGGCGCAAGCTTTTTTTGGCCTGACGAGTGAAGATAAAGAGATATATCTCGAACCTATTTTTTATCTCGTATATTATTTAGGCGTTACATATGCAGAAGCGTATAACATGGCAATATGGAAAAGGAATTGGTATTTAGAAAGGGTAATTAAAGAAATAAAAAATGCAAACGGTGACTCAAAGGGAGCCCGTGCAGAGGAAAGAGGATTAGCATCAAAAGGTCGCCCAGATGGGCCCCATAGAACAAGAAGATTTACATGATAAATATTTGGAGATTATCAACAATTTTGTTTTCGGGATTTTATTGTAATTTCGCAATAAATTAGAATTTATACCATAAAAGCGCAAAGGTGAAAGATGTCATACCCGAAAGTGGCGTTGAGTAACCTTTTCTTTTCTGAGGCCAACGTGAATAATAACAAAAATATGCTTGAGGGTTTAATCGTGCTTGAATATCTAAACCTTGGAATAATGCCATTTTACCCATATTCGCCAGAAATTAGCACTGGCGATAGAAAAGCAAAACGAAAGTTTCGTAAACTCTGGCGAAAAGTATCAAAAAAACAAAACTCGTATGAATGGGTGCGAAGTCCTTTCAATACACCATCCGGCAAAATTATGTGGCAACGAAAAATAATGGTGCATGATTGGATTAGAAACCAAGTAAAGAAAAAGTATAAGCTTCAAAAGAGGAAATCATGATTTGTTCTATAGAGGCAACACCAGGTGATTGTTGTTACTTTTTTACACGCAGCGACAAAAAACCAAAGTATGGTACTATCACAAGAACTTTTCCCAGGGAATCAGCTGTCGAAGTGATGGAAGTAATCGACGGTAAATATCATGTTGTTTGGGAAAACAACGCCGCGTGGGATGAAAAAGAATTAAAGGGGCAAAAATGGGAAAAGCCGCATAATTATATTCGAGAAAATTATGTGGAGAAAACCAATGAAGAAAAGCCTCCTAAAAGAATCAGTAATGTTCGTAACGGGAAGAAAAAAAGAGTTCGACGTACAAGGGCCAAAGCAAAAAGTAAGCGCGTTTCTTAATGTATTAATTGCTAGCCGAGATCTTTACGAAGCGCTGCACACTGAAAACGTAACACTGACAGAAATAAAATCTCTAATTGAGAACAAATCAATATTAGAAAAACAATATAAGTCCGCCACAGGAAAAGATTGGTTGTTGTAATTTTATATTAACGAATACTTATTATATAGTAATGATGGAGTATTCGCGCAATGAGCAAAAAAGGTGGCATGACATCAGGTCAGTTAGACCTCGAACGAAAGTTTAACGAGCTTCTTCAGGAGAGGGCAAAACTGCGCGCTGAGGCTGCTGCAGAGCTAAGATCACAAAGCGAAACTCAAAGAGGCATCCTTGATTTGTTCGGCGAAACCGAGAAAGCCACCGGTAGAACTGCAGAGAACCAATCTTTGCTGGCTGACACATTAGACTCTGTTGCCTCGTCCACCGGCGCTGCAACCAAATCTATGAACCCGTTCTCAGAAGCACTCGGGATCGTGAACAAAAGCGCTGCGTCGTTAAAAATCGGGCTTGAAAGCTTATACAACTTTCTTCAGCCATTTTATAGTATCATCACACTTCAGCCTATATATGATTGGATGTATGAACAATCAGCAGCTATGGGTGGTGCAAACACTGCTGCATTCGAGGCAGCACAGACATTAAAAGAAGCAATAGGTACTCTTCCCAAAACAATGGAAAAGTACACAAAATTTGCCGATGCAGCTTCAAAATCTACAGCCGGCTTTGGAAGATCACTTTCATCGATATTTGGATATGAGGTCGGAGATGTAACTAAAGCACTTGCAGGATATGTTGAAGAGCTTGGTGTTGAGTTTGATCTGTTTATGGAACAGATAGAAGGCGCTGAAGGGCACTTTATTGCTTTTAATAAGGGCCTAAACATCAGTGTCGAATCACTCACAAAATTAACCTATCGATTCGAAGACACAGAGGCTGCGTACAACGATTTTGCAAAGGGTCTCATCGGTGGATCAAAAGAATTGGGATTAAATATTAAGGCTGTTGGTAAAAACTTTGATGCAGCACTTAAAAACTCAGCTGACTTTGGATACATGACACGAAAAGAGCTGACTGCAACCACACTTTATGCAACAAGGTTAGGTCTTGAAATGGATGAGCTAACCGGCATGACGAAGAAGTTTGATACTTTCGAGGGCGCCGCTGAATCTGTTGGTAAGTTGAATACTGCTTTTGGCATCCAACTTGATACAATGGATATGGTCATGGAAACCAATCCAGCTAAAAGGCTTGATATGATTCGATCTGCACTTGAAGGATCTGGTCAATCGCTCGATACTATTATGGGTGATCCAAGAAAAGCCAGGTATTTGTCAGAATCGCTTGGAATGACGTTTGACCAGATACAAAAGTTGTCAAAAGTAAAAACAGATGAATTTGGATTTACAGATGCGCTTGATGCCGCTGAAGAAGGCACGAAAAAAATGTCTGATAACGATGCCATGAATGAAATGGTTAAACAGATCCGCGAGCTAAATCGCACAATGGGCGGCGGCAGTCAGGTATATCAAGGCTTCTTTTCAGCTTTCATAAAAGGATTTAAAGAGGGATTAGAACGCACGGCTGCTTTCAGAAAAATGTTTGGAACTATGCAATCTGCATTTGCGTCTTTCTACGATGTTGGAGTGCGAGTCGTTAATCTTGTTGCCGCGCTTTTTTACGATCCTTTAAGTGCAGTAACGGATCAAGAAACAGGCAGGATCACGTCATCTGACGGCGCACCTTTATTCAAATACTTTTTCAAACCCTTTCTTGACTACTTTATGGATATGCGAGATGCGGCAAACGCGCTTATGGTGAAAGGCGGTCCGCTTGATAAAGTTTTCGATTTTATCAACGCGTTTCTTAGAGGAGACGCGGTTGATAAGAATTTTTCAATAATCGGCACGCTTTTTGAGCCTTTTGAAAGCATATCAAAGCCTAACCTTCTTACTCCTCAAGTAATGGAAGGTGTAAAAAGAGTGGCTGAGCTGGTTGCCGACGCATTGGGCGACGCTTTTAGGTTTATTGGTGACCGTGCCATTGCTTGGGTTGATGGTTTATTTAAGCCCGCTTCGAAAGTAAATTTTGAAAAACAAAAAACATTTTTAGAAACCATGGCAAATATTGGAAATAGTCTCTTAAACGGTTTATCAGACATGTTTTCTAAGTTGGGTAAAGCAGGTAAAGGTTTGCTAGCCTACGTATTTGGTGGCACTTATGGTGGCAAAACTATTCCATATGAAGAATCTTTGTTTGGTAGCGTTTTCGGAAACTCAAAACAACGATTACAGGATACGTTTGCCGGGACAGGATTTACAGAGCAGATTGTGTCTGGAATAGTGACAGCGCTTGCAAACATTTTTGGCTCGGAAAAACTTGCTGAGATATTTGATGCTGAGGGTGTTGGACTTGGCAAGAAATTTGAATATATGTTTGCAAAAGTAAAATACAGGTTTTTCCAGGCAGTAACTCAATTTATATTGGACGTTAAAGAGTTTGGCGTTCAGGGAATGAAAGATCTAGATAAAGATCCAAGCATGTTCAACCTACACCAGCTATCACCGACTTATAAGTTTATGGAGTATCTTGCAGGCGCTGATGATTCAAGTGCAATGACCGCCGTTCGTGGTGCAAGAAAACGCGCACTTGCCGATATGCGCGGCCTTGAAGAAGAAATTAAAGAAGCAGATAAGACATTTAAAAATATGGTTAAACAGTCAACCGCTGCCGGCTTGGGCGACGATCTTAACAAAAGCCTTGAAGAAATGAAAAAACGTTTTACTGACGGTTATACCATTACGGATGGCGATGTTCAGGAGTCACTTGAAATTACAACCGCAAACTTTCCAAGAATTCTACAAGATCTTGAAGACATAGGCGCATCGGCAAGTATCGAAACATCAGCTCAGTCAGAAGAAATAGCCAAGGCCTTAAGCGACGGTTATTTGACAGGTTTAGAAAATAGTGCTCCGTTAACTGAGGAAGCAACAAAAGCATTAATGCAAGGTAACTTACAGGAAGCAAAAGATATTCTGGGAATCGAGTCGCCGTCGGTCGAATATATGATTATTGGCCAATATATGGCAGACGGCTTAATGGCAGGATTTTTTGGCGACGATCAACTTATTCCTGGATCTGCAGTTAATGGATTCAAGGTTCGATTTGCGCAAGAAATGACAAAATTGAGTGACGAGATAGACGATCACTACAACGATTTGGGTAACAGTGCAATTGTTGCTATTGAAACAAAGTTAGGAAAGATTGGTAGAATACTTAGAGCTGAACAACCAATGCGGGTAGAAGTCAACACAAATAAATTACAAGTCAACGCGTCATTTAAAATCACGTTAGATTCGGCCCAACTTGGTGCAGTTATGGCAAGTGATCCAAAGGGTTCTTTCTTCGCGTTAAATGAGCGTAGATTTGGCGGCGCCGCGGCAGGAACAACAAACAAGGTTAGTTATCGTACTGCATACAGGAATTTTAGAAACCGTTAGGTTTGGAGGTCAAAATGTCGGATAAAAAAGATCAAAAGAAAAACAAATCGTTTGAAGAAAAAATTCTTGATGCGTTTCCACCAGGCTGGAAATCAGATATTAAGCCGCACAAGTATGATCCGCTAAATGATACGCCTGAGCAAATTATTGAGGCTTCCGGCGCGCGGGAAATATGGGGCAATTTTTTGTTTGACGAAGAAGATAAAAAAATGTTTAATGAATTTGTTGACAGCATGATTGCAGAACGTGGCAAAGTTTTTAATCAAATACGCGAGGGACTTAAAAAGCCGGAAAACCGGCATGAAGTCCTCAAAATGATTATTGAGAGCGTAAAACATGGCGGAAAATAGCGAAAATCCACACCCAGAAAGAATCCCAATAGACGGCAGTGTTGTAGAAGGCAGTGATTTAAATTCTGACCGAAAAAAAACGTTGCGTGATTACATACGCACAAAGACAGACGGATCAAATCCAGAATATGGTAATCGTACAACAAATAGTTTTCCAATTGCTGATGGACAAACAGAGATTAACAACGGTGTTAATGATGATGGTGTACCAACTCCGCTGACGGTTACCGAGGATGCTCAGGCAGCTTTTACTAAAACAGTAGAAGATGGCGCAAAGCAAATATTTGATGAGATTAGTTCAGGCGCGTTTTTTGAAAAGTTAAACATTGGCGGCCAGGAAGAAACTCGCGATACTGGTCCAATTGTGGCAATTGCAGAGGATGCAGATTTAGACCCAACGACCCTAAAGAACAACCAAACGTTTGGTCATGGCGCTGGAACGAGCGAGAGATATAAATCAGTATCCGAGCAGGTGTCAAACGTTTTAATAAACAACAACAGATGGGCAACAAGTTTGGATTCCTCAGCCGGTGTGTTTAGCAATAACTCAATTGGCACGAGCCCACGTATTGGTAGACGACGAGATGGTCAGTATTTTCAACCTTTGTCAGACAGCGACAACGCGACACCCAACAATGAAAAATATCAAAAACTTGGTGCTGAGGCAGTCTTAGCTGGATCTGGTTATACAGCGCCAGAAGGCGGCGGCGAACCAAAGTCAGGCGATAAAGGCGGCGCAAATTGGTCGAGAATATTTGACGATTTCAAGCTTGAAAATATTAAATCTGTTTACACTGCCGCAACATCCGGTGTTGATACAACCATCGCGGGGACTGGTGGATTAGGTGCACGACACACTGGCGATACTGATATTTTAAGATCTGGAACTGCTAGAGTTTCGTCAAGATCGACAAATCCAGGCCCGGGCTGGCTAAACAACGAAGTGACAGTACCAATTAATTATATAAACCATGCAGGAGAATCATCAACCGAACAGGGAACTGAAGAACATTTTGCATATACGGTCATGAATAACATGATTGACAAGTTCATTGAAGAAGAGTTATTCACCTCAGAGCAGTATACCCGATCTCTTGCTTTTATGGCCGCAATATTCATCGACAATATCCTGACAGCCGCACTTTTTGATGTGCTCTTGCTTGCTGAATTCTTAACGCTTAATCCCCAAGGCAGAAACTTACGTGACCAATATGATCAAAAAGATGGTACAAAGCTGGCACAAGGTAAGGCACGTGGTAATATCGTCCCAGTAGATCAGCTAAAAGAATCAGCTGGTTTTAATATTACGGCAGACCTATTTGAACTACTTGGTCTACCAAACCCAGTCGACCTTTTTAGCGGCGCTGCCCTCGTTGAGTTTGTGCTCAAATTTATGGGCGTTAACAAACCAATACAATCAAAAACAAATTTAATAATCGGCGGTCTGCAAATAGGTGATTTTATAAGTTTTGTTCCATCATACACGGTTGGCTCCCTACAAACAACTATTTCCGCATTAAAGGATCCATTGGCTTCAGGATTCTTTTTCAACCTTTCACGACAGATTGCTAGAAAGGGTGCGTTGCAAAATACTATTGATCCGCCTCCGTCAGAGAGCAGCGGTTTTGCAGGTTTTGTAACATTTTTTGCGCGTTTACGTGATAATGCAAGTTTTAGATTTTTTGTTACAATGACAAATTTAGGAGACAACTCCATCGGTCAATTTTTCAAAGGTAGAAATTACATAGCGACAAAAGGCGAACCTTTATTGACTCGTACAAAAACAAACTGGGGTGCATATAACGTTTCGCCAGCATCAGTTGGGGCAACTCCTTCTTTGTTTATTATTCCGCAATCCTACCAAAAATATCGTGCTGCAATGAAAAAAGGTGGCAATGTAGCATCCGGATGGTCTGTCGCATCAGAAGGGGGAATCGACCAATTTGTGATGAACGAGAAAGAAGGACCAAGAATTAAAGATAGCCTGGCTGATGAAATTGAGGCAAAACTTGAAGCAGAGTATATGCCATTTTATATAAAGGACTTAAGAACAAATGAAATTATTTCATTTCACGCATTTCTTACTTCTTTTAGTGACGGCTTTTCATCAACCTATGGTGAAACAAGAGGCCTAGGTCGTATTGAACCGGCACTCACATATGAATCTACATCGAGAACAATCAGTGTTGCGTTTGCAATGATAGCTTTCAGCCCAGAAGACATGGATATGCTTTACTGGAAGCTAAATAAGCTCGTGACATTATGCTATCCACAATTTTCAAAAGGCACAGAGCTTTCAACGCAAAACGCGGATGGACAACCGACAACCTTTTATATGCCTTTTTCACAAATACCTACTGCATCTCCAATGGTGCGGTTGCGAATAGGTGATATTATCACATCAAATTATTCGTCAACTGCAGCCGCGCGTATGTTAGGAGTTGGTCAATTTGAAAAAGATGGTATTATACACGAAGAAGCTGAAGCAGGTGGTGGAGTTGGACTGGGTAATATCAGATTGGGTGGTGATCCAAAACCAAAAAGTCCAAGATTAAGCGCGAAAACTAAGCAAGAGTGGGCGGCATCTATGGTCCCGGAAGAGACCGTTAAAAAAATAATTGGCCCTATGTTACTTTCAACAAGTAATTTCGACGAAGGCCTTGTAGTCGGAGATATCATAAAAATAGGTGTAAGTGGGCCTACATCTCGCGCAACAAGCGGCGCTGCTTCTGGAGTTAGTCGAGGTTCGGTTTCTCCATTGGGGAGCGGCAGGATAACAATAGCTAGTGTACCCGGGTTTTTGGCAGCAACTGTTAAGAAAAATGGAGGTATGAACGTACCTGGTCAAATTAAACCTGCTATTGAAGATACCTTTGAAATAATTGGGTTTGAAACAGGAAAAAAATACCCAGAGGGCCATCGACTTGCCGGTAAAATAATTCCAAATGATATAAAAATATGGGTAACGCCAAAGACTGTAACTGAACTTGCAACAGGAGCAGCGGAAGAGGGTGTTGACAAGAAGGTTCTAAAGACAATTAAATATCTAAAGGAGGCCATGACTAGTAAATTATGTTTTTCAATTAATATTAGGCAGATTTTTGAGGTGAATCCTTCAACACGTGCTATATCACAGGCTTCAAAAGATTTTATAGCAAACAATACGATTTCCAAAGCTTTTCAAAATAACCGCGGTTCTGGATTAGCCGGCTTTATTGACAACCTACAACTTGACTGGCAGCTCAATACAATCCAGTGGGGAACGGAGTCCGGTAGACGTGCACCACAGGGCTGCATTGTGACTATGGGCTTCAAACCGGTTCACGATATTACGCCAGGACTCGATGCGGATGGTCTCAACAGGGCGCCTGTATATAAGGTTGGTAATATTGTGGGACAACTTGATGAGCCAGATGCTGTAACTTTAGCTGTACAACAACGCATTAAAAAAATGAGTGAATAATGAGATATCGAAACGACAGAATTATTAAAGGCGGCAGTTCACTTGCTACTAACCAATCAGCACGAAGACTGAGGCTAGCGGCAGAGCGAGGCCTTGTTTCCACTGTAAGTAAAATTCTTGGTTCTGATATGCGGCTTGATCAGTTAGCGTTTCAATACCTGGGAGATCCTGCTCTTTGGTGGGCGATCGCAGCTTTGTCAAATATTGGTTGGGGACTGCAGCTTCCTGCTGGTACGCGTATCGTAATTCCGACAAGTGTTGAAGAAGTTAAAAGGTTCGCTTAATGCCAAAAAATAATAGAAATACTTTAAAAGACGCCATCAAACAGCTAGCACAGTATCACAATATCCGAGATAGTAGCAACATTTATCGCACAATGGTGTATGATGCGGTTTACGACAATGCAATAAAAGAACAAGCTGCGGATGTTGCAGAGTTGACAAAATTAGCAGCTGGTCAAGCAGCAATAGCAGCTGCGCAAGCAACGTTAGCATCAACCTCCTTTGACAGCCTAGTCGACGCAATTGTTCAGTTTACTGATGAGGCGGAAAGCTTTGTTCCATATGGTCCAAAAAAACCAGCTGGCGCCGCTGAAGCACCGCCTGAAAAACAAGGTTTTTTAAAAAACTTTGCAGAAAACATTGAATCCTTTGATGGAGGACCGCCAGACTTTGTTAAAAAGGGAATATCTTTTTATGGCAACTTTGGAGTTTCGCGAGTTGGGGCAGATGTTCTTGGCAAAATAAAAGATTTTATGTTGTTAGATCCAACAAAAAATAACATAAAAACAATGATTTTTGGTAAGAATGAGGGTGTGATAGATGAAAAACTCATCGATGGAAACGGCGCTTTTGGAACAAAATCGCCAAACATATCAATTACAACAATGCAGGGACCATGGCTGACAAGAAATGTGGTTGATAGTGGTGCAGTTGCATTATTTATGAATGGATTGCCGGCAACCGAAATAAGTCAAGCGGTGCCATATTTTGACGCAAAAATCATTAATTCAAAACAGGCAAATTTTAAAATCGAAGGCGACAAGGTTTTTCCAACCGACGGATTAAGTATTGTAAAATTTGTGCAGGGATTTGGCGAAGCTGACAAGGAAGATGAAGCGTTTCTCAGGGCAAACTCAAAAGATCCGGATGTACCGGTTGCGATAGTTGATGGCGGTACTGCTCCCGGGCAAGGTACTGACGACCGTGTCTTTAGCTCTGGTGTTGCTGGAATGGAACTTTTCACAATGCCGCAGACCTATACATCAAAGCATGAAACCTATATAGATCTAAACAGAAATGGATTAGGAGAGTCTTCAGATCGGGAAAATGCAATATTAGACACATTCCGACCCTTGATGACAATCCGTGACTTTAAATATTCAGTTGATATGTCAAATGTCGCAATACCAACCATTAGGGGTACATTAAACCTCACGTTGCACGATAGGTCAAGGCTGCAAGAGATATCACCCTTAATTCGTCCAGATAAAGCACGTGGACTCCAGATGCTGATTGAATTTGGATGGTCTCACCCTAGACAAGATTCTCCATATGGTCTTTTGATAAACGCATGCAAAATAAAAAGAAAGTTTGTCGTATACGGCGCTGATTACACATTCGAATCAAACGGTTCTGTTGCTATATCTATAAATCTAATATCTGCGGGCGCAGATGCAATCAGTGAGGATCTTCCTTCAGCTTCTGCTGCTGCTAAAGGAGCTATGGACCCATACGACGCTATACAAGGAATCGTTGATTCACTTTCTGAAATACTACGCGGCAAAGGTAAGGTATTAACTGATCTTAATGATACTGTCCCCTGGGGAAAGTTTACGAACATGGGTGACATCTTAACAATTAAGGCCGACGCCCTAGGAAAAATAAAAACCAAAGTTGATGCTCTTATCACTGCCGAGAGTAAGCCAGACATCGGCAACTCTGATGTGAAAAGTTTGCTTGAAGATATTAACAAAGAGATAGGCAATGCAACAACACAGCTAGCAAAATACAGGGAAGCTGTAAAAGCTTATTGGACATCCTTTGAAAAATATGTCAACGATTCGGCTGCAGATGATCCTTTTGCCGATCAGTGGCCGGCAATCCTTGCCCTACAAACCGCAAACAATTCTGCTTTTAACAAAGACAAGCATATATCGCTTGGAAGGCTAATTTCAATACTTACAATCCCTTCAATAGTAAATCATCAAGCTTATGATAGTATTGATTTTCATTATCACCGTGTAAACCCAGATGCATATGGCTTAAGTTTGTTCCCCACAATTGCCTCTTTGCCTGTTGCAAAGACTGATTATCTTACTTACTTCAAAAGTTTCTTAAAAAGATTCCCAAATCCTCCCATGGCACTAGCAATTGAACATACAATGAGGTTTGTGGTCGAATATAAAGCTGGTAACAGCGGTTGGGGACTCGGCGGTGCATCGAGTGCAACAATAAATAGCAAGGGTGAAATTGTTGTAAAGAAGGCAAAGTCCAAGAGTGCCGGCAAAGCAGAATATAAAAATAGAATGACGAAGGCATCAAACCACTACTACAAGTCACTTAGAAAAATGGTAAATCCGCAGCTTAGAATGGAAGCAGAAGCGTTGCCAATTCAAGGTGATGAAACCAAGACATGCCTACGAATTTCTATATATGATGCAGCTGATAACGCATACAGAACTTATAACGATGTATTGCGCGCTGCAACCACATCTGCGGTCGGAGTGATATCAAAAATCCAAACAGAAGCTGCTGATGACAAACTGCCTGATATTACTGCACCGGAAATAAAATCTCTGGAAAGACTGGTAAGTTTAGGAATTCTAACTCCAATCAATCCACCAAGTAAAGACCCACCAGGCGCGCCGAGCAACAAAGAATTTTTAAAAAATATTGCTAACTACAAGCTAGCTTTCACTGATCCAATGCAGCTTAGATGGTTTTTGTCTACCTCGATGCCGACAATTAAGTACGGAACGGAACATACGGTAATCAAATCTGCACAAGTCTCGGCAACAATGGATTCAGAGCTTGGTATAATTCAAATGGCCGAAGAGCAAAAAGCAGCCGACCGGCCAGCTGGAGAAGAAGCAGATGATGCAATTCCTTGGGAAATATTTCCAGCTACTCTAACGTTAGAAACACTAGGCTGCCCAATTGTAAGACATGGCCAACAATTTTTCTTTGATTACCAGACAAATACCACAATCGATAACATATATATCGTAAGCGGTATAGAGCATAATCTTACACCAAACTCTTACACGACAAGCTTAAAGTTAGTAGTTGTTGGGCGTTATGGAACGTTTGACAGTATTGCGAACAAACTAAACCAGCTACAATCCGCAATTAACAGTGTTGTTGAAGATTAATTGTAAAAACATAACAAACAAAATACAATATATGCATGTTAGTTTTTTCAAATAATCTTTTCGGAACATCGAACCATCTCGCCTATGACTCAGGATTTAAGTGGGTTGACAATATTCCAGACCATGCGTTTGTTTATGGTGACAACCACATGTACAGCGTCGATGAATGGCTTTACATGTTTAATAATCAATCGCCCGCGCTTGTTGAGGAAAAATATCTTCGTATGGCTGACGAGCTTAATTTGTCTAATCCCTGTTGGCAAAAATTGCTTGGACGCAAATTTACTGACAATCTAAAAAAGGTAACAACGGATTTAGAATTAATAATTACAAACAACGATAAAAGCTACGAACAAACCTGGCGCGAATGTCAACAGTTTATATGGTCGATGCAACCAGCAAAAATAAACAGGGTAAGATACGCGTCCCTTAAAGCAATGAATATCACACTACCAGGATTCAACCCTATGACCGGTTCAATTGATCCTGTACGATATGATAGACGTACCAAAACGGGGCGTCTACGTGTAAAATCTGGTCCATCTGTGTTAACACTTAAGTCAGAGCACAGAAACATGCTCGCAAACTGTCGACAGATAGATTTTAAAAATATGGAACCGCGGCTGTTGCTTGCGTTTATTGGCAAAGAGGTTGAAGGTGATTTGTATGAAAACATACAAAAGGACTTAAATTTAAAAGGCGATCGGTCCTATGTAAAAGTTTCAATTATATCTTCTCTTTACGGTTCTCGGGTTGTACCAGAAATTTCAAAATATTTTGCGATAAACGATTGGATTGAACAGTTAACAGCAAATGTTGTTGATAACTATATAAAAAATTATTTTGGTCGACCGATAAACGTAAAAGATGTCACAGGTCATCATCTGCTGTCACTTTGGCTTCAATCATCTGCAGCAGATGCCGCCTTGCTTGCTTTTGCAAAATTCTTCAGAAAAAACACGAGTCTTAAGCCTCACTGGATAATCCACGATGCATGCATATTTAGTGGTGACGGCGATGTTCCAGAATACTTATACATAGATGAAAAAATTAGATTACCGATTGAATGCACGGAGATAAAATGACCCTTCTCAAAATTTTAAAAGAGTCTAGTGACTTAGATGTTCTTGTCGATGTACCTGTTGCTTTAATGTCAGGTCGACCATCAGCTGAAATGACAGCAATTAAAGCCCGAGCACTCACCTCACCGAGTGCACTACTCGATGATCTTGGCATCGCAATGCCGGCAAAAGACCCAGACCTAATGATATATCTTGAGCAGGTGTATAAACAAATGATTTCCGGCGCTGGTGGTAAAGATGCATCTAAATTTATCAGAGACTTTTTTAAAGATCCACAACTTGTGTATTCGCCACAAAAAAAGGAGAAAGGACTGTTGATTACACTTAGATCAGAGGCTTTGAAGCAAGCCTCGCGAGCCGACTCAACCCGTAAAATATTAAGAACCTATGCATTTTGGTTCTCATCTGTTGCGGTTGCTTTGAGCTCAACATCTGGAATCGAGGTACTGAAAGAGGTAAAATTTCAGTTTGCAAAAAGCGCAAACGGAATATTGATATACAAAAATAGGAATCCCTGGAAAAATCTTTAATTTATAAAATATAGTTTTTTGACGTAAAATATATCTGTCTATTAAAGGAGATAAATAATGTACGATGAAAACAAAATAAAAGAGTCATACGATACCTTTTCAGAAATAGTTGAAAAGCTCGAAAACAAAGGATTATCCAGATTAGTTGAAGATTTAGGCGAAGATCTTTTAATGTCGCCTGCACATGCTCAAAAAGATGAGTACGGATGCAGACCTGCGGGGCTTATTGATTTTGCTTTGGATATCGCACAGGTGATGCGCAAATTAAACGTTGTTGGTGCTTTTGAAGCAGATACTAAGTCAATATACACCGTTGCTTTGCTGCGAGCTATTGGAGAGTATGGTACGTCTTTTGCAAAAATGTTTGAGCCACATGATAGTGATTGGCATGTTGAAAAGCTTGGTTTGCTTTACAAACGAAACCCAACATTAAATGGAACAACTTGGGCGCAAAGATGCACTGAACTTGTGTGTGTCTATAGCGTTACTTTGAGTTCAGAAGAAATTATGGCACTAACATCACAGCCCGGTAACCCTAACAACAATTCCCTTGCAAAATTGCTGGATGCTGCAACTACAATAATTTTGTAGCATTTTGCTGCATGCAATCATAATTATACTCAACGAACTGGAGTATGTTTATGAGATACAGAATATCAGAGTTAAGAAGAATTATTCGTAAAGTTTTGATCGAAGCAGTAGATCAAAACAAAGACGGAAAAAACGACTTTGACGACGTAAAGATTGCAAGGATGAAAGCTTCTGGCATGTCAAAAAAAGAAATAGAAAAAGAAGATCCATCTTTATACGAAGCCGAGTATGAATATGATGATGTGGACGATGCAGAAGACGAAGATTTACTAGTTGAACCCGATCTGTCTGCCGAAGACGATAGGGAGATGGATGAGTTTTCTACAGTTGCTGGAGGAGCAATCAGGGGCTATCAAGCGCCGCTAGGCTACGATAGAAAGAAAATGAAAGGTTATTGATTTACTTCTAGAAATAATCATATATTATTATTTATGCCAGCATACTGATTTAACTAATCATATGTTGGCATTTACACACAACTCATAAACACACAGGAGATAAAAATGAGTAGTAGCCCAAACCCATACGCGCTTCGCGCGAGCTTACTTTCACAAGCGGAAGGTATCCTAATGCAAAGATGGCAGACTGAAAACGAAAGAGTCCGAGAATCTTTGCACCTAAAGCGAGATGCAGATCCATCTTTCAATATTGACGCAGTGGTATATCCAAAGTTTCCAACCACTGAGGATATTATTGCTGAGGCTGAGAAGCTGTACAGCTTTGTCCAAAAGAAATAAATGTTATGCCATAATGTGCATTATTTTGTACAAAAGTATTAAGTTATGTACATTATATATGTCGACATTCTGTCGACATATATCAATAAAACATTTAAAAATTTGGAGTAAACATGGCTATTGATTTTGATGCAATTCGTAGAAAACTAAACACACTGAGCGGAGCTAATTCTAAGCGACGTGTTATGTGGCGGCCGCCTGAAGGCGAAACAGTAACTGTTCGTATCATCGGCTTCACAGACAACGACGGAAATCCGTTTAAAGAACGTTGGTTTTACTACAATATCGGAAATAATCCAGGCCTTCTTACCCCTCATCAGTTCGGAAAGCCTGATCCGGTTCAAGAGCTTATTCAAAAGCTTAAAGAAGAAGGGTCAAAGGAATCTTATGAAATGGCAAAAAAGCTGTACCCTAAGATGCGAACATATGCTGCAGTTGTAGTGAGAGGCGAGGAGTCAGAAGGTGTACGTCTTTGGGCATTCGGCAAGACAGTATATCAAAACTTGCTAAATATTATGCTCGATCCGGACTATGGTGATATCACGGACGTACATGAAGGACACGACATCAAGGTAACTTGTACCAAGCAACCTGGAAAAATGTTCGCAATGACGGATGTAATGCCGAGACCAAAGGCAACCGCATTGGGTACAAAAAAGCAGATTGACGAATGGACTAATAAGATTCCGGAACTCGACGGTTTGTATACCTTGAAGTCATATGAGGAACTTGAGAACATCATTAACGCATGGCTTAACGGCGATGAAGAGACTGACGACTCAAATACTCAAACACGTGAAGAAACACGAAGTGCAAAAACACCACCTGTTCAAAAACGTGGTAAAACCGGTAAAAACTATGGCGACGATCTAGACGACGCCTTTGCTGATCTTGAGGGCGATCTTGGCTTTTAAGATTAATAAAAATATAGCTTAGGCATTATGCCGGAAAGGGAGATTTATTCTCCCTTTCTTTTTATAAATTTTGCTCTATAAATGTAATATATAACCAAACCACCATTCACGAGGAAAACAAAAATGGGAAAGAAGAAAGAGCCAGATTTTACCGCCGATCTAATTAAGTCCTTAAATAAAGACCATGGCGCCCGAGTTGCTTATAATTTATCAGTTGACGAGTCTCCGACGCATGTAGATCGTTGGGTATCAACTGGCTCAAAGCAGCTAGATTATATCGTGTCTGGCCGCCCACATGGTGGATTACCAGTTGGTCGCATTGTTGAAATATTCGGCCCACCGTCTATTGGGAAATCACACATTGCAATTCAAATTGCAAAACATACACAAGAAATGGGCGGCATCGTCGTATATATAGATACTGAAAATGCAACCTCTGTTGAAAATCTTGGTCTACTAGGCGTTGATATTGAACAAAGGTTTGTATACGTTGATACTCACTGTACTGAGGAAGTTCTTTCCATTGCCGAAAAAACAATTATTAAGGCAAAAGCACTTAGGAAGGACGTTCCAATCACAATTATTTGGGATTCAGTTGCAGCAACAAGTCCAAAAGATGAGCTGCTTGGAGATTATGATAAGCAAACAATCGGTTTAAACGCAAGGGTTATTTCAAAAGGAATGCGCAAGATCACAGGGGTCATTGCAAATGAAAAAGTATTATTTATCTGTTTAAATCAGATACGGACAAAAGTCGGAGTTATGTATGGAGATCCTACTACTACACCCGGGGGTAAGGCAATCCCTTTTCACTCATCTGTACGAATCAAATTGGGTGCAGGTCAACAAATCAAAGACAAAAAAGGGAATATTATCGGTATTAATGTTTCGGCAAAAACAATAAAAAACAAAGTTGCACCACCGTTTCGTAATTGTGACTTTGAGATTCACTTTGGAAAAGGCGTTTTCGAGCATGAACAGACTTTTGACGTGCTCCGCCGGTATTGCAAAGATGAGGGCTACGTAGAGTATGAAGATAAGTCAATTGCTCTAGAAGGTACAGGAGCCTGGAAAACGCTTGTAGTAAAGAACACAAAGACAGAAAAAGTAATACTAGAAAAGAAATTCTATAAAGCTGATTTTGGTGAGGTCTGGGCTGATCCAAAATACAAGCCATTTGTCGATATTGTTTTCAACAATGCTTTTGCAGAAAAAACTGGTAACAATGCAAAAAACGCTGACATTGACGCAGAGTCTTTTGAAGAGATAAGACAAATATCTTTGTCTCTTGAAGAAGAAATGTTCGATCCAAATGAATGAATCTGTGTAAAGTTTCTTGGAGGATGTTACATTATAATAAACAAGGAGAGAAAATGTCAAAACCAATTCTATTAATCGATGCATATAATATCTTTGCTAGAAGTTATTGTGTCGTACCACTTATGTCATCGCACGGCCATCATCTTGGCGGCTCAATTGGCTTTATGAAGTCTTTGTCGATGTATATAAATAAGTTTAAACCAAGCAAAGTTATCGTTTGCTGGGAAGGCGGTGGATCTGCAAGAAGACGTGCAATATTGCCAGAATACAAAATGAACAGAAAGCCTATAAGACTAAACAGAGCAGAGATATATGAAGACATTCCAAACACAGCTGAAAACTTTAACTATCAAATTGAGTTATTAACGAAACTTCTTTGTCACGTTCCAGTTCAGCAGATTTACGTTGACGAATGTGAAGCAGATGATGTAATTGGGTATATTTGCAGATATGCCTATCCCGACGATGAAAAGATTATAATATCAATGGATCAAGATTTGCATCAACTAATCAGCAAAAAAACAAAGCAATATTCGCCGGCATCGAAAAAAATGCTCGACGAGAATTATGTCCTAGAAAGATATGGGGTATCTACAGAAAATTTTATTACGGCACGAACGTTCATTGGCGATACTTCTGGCGGCATATCAGGCATAAAAGGTTGCGGTTTTAAGTCGTTAGTCAAACATTTTCCTGAACTAAAAAGCCCGGAGTTTGTGAGCGTAAATGACATACTTAATATGTGCGAGACTCGGAACGAAAAGAAGTCATATGCGATTTTGCGTAACATTCTGAGCCAACCTGATGTCCCTCAGAGGAATTGGAAGCTTATGTATTTAGACAACTCAAATTTATCAGCACAGCATATAAAAAGATTGAAGTTTGCAGTTGACAATTATGAGATAAGCAAAAACAAGTTCGCTCTGTTAAAAGACCTGGTGAGAGAGGGAGTCGACGTACCGCGTGGCTTTGACGTTGATCGTCTTTATCTTCGGATCAATTCTTGCATGTAATACATAGAGGTTTAAATGAGTTCAGTTAAAATTGCTGCCGCTGCAGCATCAACGACGTTCAGTTCATACGGAAAGTCTTTTCAAGAAAAAATATTTCAAGGCATGGCTACAGATAAAGAATGGGCCCAGCAAATGCATGAAGTTATGGTGCCCGAATATTTTGACTTGAAATATCTACAATACCTTACAGGTCATTATTTTGATTATTATGACAAGTACAGATGTTTTCCAACAATGCAACTGTTGATACAAATCATCCGCGAAGAATTAGCACAAGACAAAGCTGATCAGTTACTAAAAGATCAGATAGTTGCTTTTTTGCAACGGATGCGAATGAATCAGCATCCAGAAGATCTGCCATATGTAAAAGACAAAGCATTGCAGTTTTGCAAACGGCAAGCGTTTAAGGAAGCGTTAACTCAAGCTGTCGAGCTAGTGCAAGGTGAGCAGTTTGAGTCAGTAGTTGATCTAATGCGCACCGCTGTGTCTGTAGGCATGCCGCAATCGATCGGGCATGAATTTTTTGAGGATCTTGAAGCACGTTTTCAAGAAATTGTTCGAATCACTTCGCCGACAGGCATTCCAGAATTAGATCATAGAGATGTTTTAGACGGCGGTTTAGGCCGCGGTGAACTTGGGGTTGTAGTTGCGCCAACCGGCGTCGGTAAATCCCACTGGCTCGTAAACATGGGTGCTGAAGCACTTCGCCGTGGTAAAACGGTTGTCCATTACACGTTCGAATTGTCAGAGACTCTCACAGGTAAGCGGTATGATGCAAACATCACCGATATTCCAGTGTCTGATTTAATTGATAGAAAAGATGAAGTTTTAAAAAATTATGAAGAAAATGAATACGGTAACTTGATAATCAAATATTATCCGTGCCGTTCGGCAAGCGTTAATACAATACGAAATCATCTTGAAAAGTTAAAGTTACGTAATTACACGCCGTCGGTTGTGATTATAGATTATGCCGACGTAATGAAATCAACAAAGTCATATGATGCCTTAAGGCTTGAATTGCAATTAATCTATGAAGAGCTTAGGCAAATGGCAGCGGACTTTAATGTACCAGTTTGGACCGCATCACAGTCAAACAGAAACGGCGCAAACGCTGATATGGTAGGTCTAGAAAATATGGGTGAGTCATATGGAAAAGCACAGGTATCTGATGTCGTTTTGGGTTTAAGTAGAAAACCTGAAGAAAAGGCAAGCGGTTATGCTCGACTTTTTGTTGCAAAAAATCGTGCTGGGATGGATGGACTGAACATGGTATTGAAGATTGATACTTCAAAGTCGACTTTTAAAGTGGCTTCAGAAGACGAACGCGAATCGTATGACTTAATGACAAACCCAAAGCAAAAAATGAAGGATTTATGGAACCAAGTCCAAACAGCAAAAAAGGAATTACACGATGAATGAAAAAAAGACGTTTACCTACGGTGAGGTGCATGAAGCTAGCCTCGATTATTTTCGCGGTGATGAGCTAGCTGCCGGTGTGTTTGTTGGCAAATACGCATTAAAAGATTTGGATGGCAATTATTACGAAAAAACACCACATGATATGCACAGACGTCTTGCAGCTGAGTTTGCGCGAGTAGAGCAAAAGTACCCCAACTCAATGAGCAAGGAAGAAATCTTCAGCCTTTTTAAAAATTTCAAGTACATCGTCCCACAAGGGTCGCCAATGGCGGGAATAGGTAACCCATTCCAAGTTCAGTCAATATCAAATTGCTTTGTTATTGAATCGCCATATGATTCATACGGAGGCATATTAAACGCTGATCAGCAGCAAGTGCAGATTATGAAAAGACGTGGTGGTGTTGGGTTTGACATTTCAAATATCCGGCCCCGCGGGGAATCATGTGAAAACGCGGCTCGTACAACAGACGGAATCGAGCTTTTTATGGATCGATTTTCCAATTCTTGCCGTGAAGTTGCGCAAGGTGGCCGTAGAGGCGCCCTTATGCTCAGCATTTCAGTACATCACCCCCAGGTCATGGATTTTATTAAGATAAAACAAAATTTAAAAAGAGTCACCGGTGCAAATATATCAGTCCGTGTTACTGATGAATTCATGAAAGCAGTCAAGAATAAAGAGAAATATCAGCAGCGATGGCCAGTCGACGCAGAAACTCCCGAGATTGTTAATGATGACGTAAACGCAACAGAGGTTTGGGATGCGCTTATCGAAGGGGCCCATGCATCTGCTGAGCCTGGCGTTTTGTTTTGGGATACTGCAAAAAAGATGACGCCTTCAGACATATATGAAAACGAAGGGTTTGGGTCAACATCGACAAATCCATGTGGTGAAATTATTTTATCACCCGGAGATTCTTGCCGTCTTATGCTCGTTAACCTTACTTCTTTTGTACGCAACCCTTGGTCATCAGGCGCGTCATTTGAATGGGGAAAATATGCAGAGACGGTGAGAAAAGCACAAAGACTTATGGATGATATGATCGATCTTGAAATCGAGCAGATTGACAAAATCTTAGAAAAAGTACAGAAAGATCCAGAGCCAAATTACATTAAGAGTACAGAATTACAGCTATGGGAATTTATTAAGGCTCAAGCAATAAGAGGACGACGTACAGGATTAGGTATTACCGGCTTGGGTGACATGATAGCAATGCTCAATCAAACTTACGGTTCTGATGAGTCAATCGAAACTGTTGAAGAAGTATATAAATGGTTGGCAATTAATTCGTACGATGAATCTATCAAACTGGCAAAAGAAAGAGGCGCGTTTCCTGTTTTTGATTATGATCGTGAGCAAAACCACCCCTTTCTTTCTCGAATTACTGCAGAACTTATGACGTCTCAGTTAGAGGATTACAAAAAGTATGGTCGCAGAAATATTGCAAATACTACTACTGCACCTGCCGGTTCTGTGTCTTGTTTAACGCAGACCACATCTGGCATTGAACCAGCATTTAAGGCCTTTTACAAAAGACGAAAAAAGATTAATCCAAACGACGAAGCATCTTCTGTTGATTTTGTTGATGAATTAGGTGACAAATGGACTGAATTCACGGTGTATCACCATGGATTCCAAGCCTGGCTTAACTCTATATGGTCACCAGACAGTCAAGAAAGATACACAAGTGAGGAATTAGTAGAATTAAGTCCTTACCGCAATGCCACTGCCAATGAAATTAACTGGCGATCAAAAGTAAAATTGCAATCAGCTGCTCAAAAGTGGATTTGCCATGCAATTTCAAACACAACAAATTTGCCGACTGATATTGATGTTGAAACTGTTAAAGACATTTATATGCTTGGCTGGGAACTTGGCTGCAAAGGTGTTACGGTTTATCGCGATGGATCAAGATCTGGAGTTTTGGTTTCTGCAGATGAAAAGGCAAAAAAACCGGACAAAGTTACTGATAGGCATGCACCGAAAAGGCCAGAAACACTTGAGTGCGAGATTCACCACACAAGCGTGCGCGGCGAAAGATGGGTTGTATTAGTCGGGCTACTAAACGGCAAGCCATATGAAGTAATGGGCGGTAAAGCTGACAAAATTGAGATACCAAAAAAACATTCGGCTGGAAGTTTGACAAAACGATCTTTTAAAACAACTACCAACAAGTATGACCTTCGTATACCTGATGGTGATGAAGATCTTGTTATTAAGGATGTTGTAAGCGTATTCAATAACCCAAATCATGCCGGTTATACAAGAACAATTTCTTTAGCATTACGCCATGGCGCACCGGTTCAATATCTAGTTGAACAGCTTCAAAAAGACAAAGAGATGGATATGTTTTCATTTTCAAAAGTTATTGCACGTTGTTTAAAAAAATATATTGAAGACGGCTGTAAAGCGTCTGTATCAGTTTGTCCAAACTGTGCAGCGGAAAACAGTATTATATATCAAGAAGGATGCCAAACCTGTACCGCATGTGGTTACTCCGCCTGTGGCTAACGATAACTCGACGTTATAAAAAAACCAAAATCAGGTTATAGTATAAAGGTACAGCTCGAAAAACAGGAGTATAAATGAACTGGACTTCACATATCGACCCAAAAATACGAGAAATTGAACTTAGACAACACCCAGTAATTATTAGAGTTAATAAGTTTACAGAGGAATCAGCAAAAGAGTTTTCGGCAAAGATGGCTTTGGCTCACAATACTGGACAATCAATAATTCCGGTTGTTATTGATTCATATGGTGGACAGGTTTACAGTTTGATGAGCATGATTTCTGCTATTCGTAATTCAGAATTACCAGTCGCAACAATCGTAGAAGGCAAAGCGATGTCGTGTGGCGTTATTTTATTTTCTTGTGGACATGAAGGCCTTCGTTTTGTAACGCCAGAGGCAACTTTAATGATACATGATGTTTCAAGTGGTGCCTTTGGCAAAAACGAAGAGATCCAAGCGTCAGCAAAAGAGACTAATCGTCTTAACAAAATGATTTACACGATTTTAGCAGACAATTCAAAAAAGCCTAGAGATTTTTTTACAAAAGAAGTTAAAAGAAGAGGCCGGGCTGATTGGTACGTAACGCCAAACAAGGCTGTTAAAATGGGTATTGCCGATTTTGTCGGTTCACCAAAATTGCACATCAACGTTAACGTTGATATTTCTTTGGCAATTCCTGAGGATATGACATAATTAATTCGTGTAGAAAGGAGTTAATTATGAAACTTTCAAAAGCTCGTCTTAACAAAATAATTGCGGAAGAATACGCAAAACTAAAGAAAGAAGGTTTGTTAAACGAAGGCATTTATGATGACTATGTAAAGAAATCAACTTTTGGTGGAAGATCAGCTGGATATAAAATGGCTTTGCCCAAAATGTATTCTAGTCAGATTGACTCGGCCAGACGCGCCAACCAACTTCCGCCAGAAAGTTCCAACTGGTTTAGGTTTGCCAAAGCACTTGATATCGGTGTGTTAGATCTGGACGAGCTAGCTTATGACTTGGGTTTTAAGGGTTTTGATAATTTAGACGCATCTATTTCACCTCGAAGTATTTCGCCTTCACAAGCAGACGAAATCGTTGACATAATGTTTGGCATGAATGGCGCGGATGAGATAGAAGTACTAGACGCTTTGGGACTTTAAAATGCGTTATAGGATTAAGAAGTCTGATCTGTTGCTTGTTATCGAGACCGTTAGATACCTTCAAGCAAACCAAACCGAAAAGCTAATAATGCTTGAGGCATGCGCTGCCGCAAAGCCCGTTGATATAGATATGTATCCAAAAAAACACACAGACACTGCCGGCCGCATGATGGACTATGGTAAACAAAAATCGGACTCACATGAAGGACGGATGACAAAAGCAAAACTTTTTAGATTGGCACAGATGGCACAAAGACTTCATGACAAAATTTTTGATGCAGACGATTTACCAGAGTGGGTACAAGATAAAATTACAACTTCAGAAGATCGACTGCAATCTGCACATGATTATATAACTTACAAGCTACACCGCTTAAACACAAAAGGAAATTAAAATGCGTTACAACAAAAGACGATTACGACAAATTATCAAAGAAGAGAAAGCCAAAATCCTTAGAGAAATGGCGGTAGATTCACGGCAGATTGCAGCAAAAAGTATGGACATGTTTGGTAAAATACACAACGCTGTAGATCAACTGCTTATGCGCGGAATGGACCCTATTGAACTTGCAAATGAACTAAGAGGCTTAGCAGATGACGTAGAAGAATCATCACCCATGTATAGAAGCGCAATGCTTGAAAACGACAAGGCGTCTGATGGTTTTGATAGGGAAGAAAGAGAAGCCGCCGGCGAATACGATGACGTAAAGAAGAAAGAGAAAAAACCAAAAGCTCAAGATATGCGTTAATACAATGAGGATAAAATGAGTGTAGACAAAGAGTTTTACAACGAAGCTTCTGCAACAAAACTTGGCTGGGAACCCGATTGGTTTATTCCCGGCCATACTCTTTTTGATAAGAAGTTAACAAAAGCAATTAAGGCTTGGCAACAGGCAAATGGACTTTCTGCAGATGGTATGTGCGGCCCGGGTACTTTTAGACATATAAACGCAGAGATTGAAGCAAAGCAAGCGGTCGAACAATTAGGGTGGATTACGGACGATTCAGATGTTATATGGTGGCAAAACAAGCCCATAAAAATCGATTGGCCGGCAGACAAAGTACACACCTTTAAAGATCCAGGGTTTCCATATCCCATTAGCACCGGTGTTACAAAGAACAGCCGTAAACGTACCATAAAATCATTTGTAACCCATTGGGATGTTTGCCTTAGTAGTATGAGTTGCGCAAGGGTTCTCGCGAAACGTGGGATCTCTGTGCATTTCTGTATTGACAACGATGGAACAATAATACAGTTACACGATCTTAACGATTCATGCTGGCATGCCGGCAATAGAAATGTAAACAAATATTCTATTGGTGTTGAAATAGCAAACGCATATTATCCGAAATACCAAAATTGGTACAAGAAAAACGTTGGTAAAGAAAGGCCAATAATGTCTGGCGGTAAAGCACAAAACAAAGTCTTGAAAGACTTTACATGGTTTTATCCGGAGCAGCTTGAAGCACTAGAAGCTCTGTATAAGGCTTTACATGAGGGTTGTGGTATTCCTTTAGAAGCCCCGAGCACAAAATGGGCTTACGATGCTGAATGCGCCTCAGGCAGATTCAGAGGATTCATGAATCATTTTCATTGCTCAAAGAAGAAAATCGATTGTGGCGGTCTAGATATCGAGGCAATTCTAAATGGACTTAAATAACGAGCAGGACTGCACAAAGCCAGTTTTGATCTCCACACATGTATGTAAGGGTCAAAACATCGGCGTACATGGCAACCTTTTTGGCGGAGTTATGTTAGCTTGGCTAGACGAAGCTGGAGCTGCATTCTCTGCGCAGGTTGCCGGAAGCCCACGAATGGTAACCAAATGTATATCACAAGTAATTTTTCAAAGGCCAGTTCGCCCAGGGCAAATCATAAAAATATACGGTGATGTTGTAAAGATAGGAACAACATCAATCACGCTTAAGCTTGTTGCGCGGCGACATAGTGTCGTCAATGGGTCGCAAAAACCTGTCTGTGACGTTGAAATGACTTTCGTTAGAATCGATGGTGACGGAGATTCTGTGCCCATACTAAATATAAAAAAAGGGTACGAAAATAGGCGCATAAAAAGAGGAGACAACGTATAAATTTCATCATATTTTAGTATAATGGTTTTATACTGGAGTAAAAATGAAAAAATACGAATATATCTCGTCTAATTCGAATTATGCAAAAACAAATGTTGTACGAGGGACAAATTTCGAAAGGCCACCCTTTAAATGGGCCGGTTCAAAAAACAGAATGTTCAACCGATATTTGTCCCGCGGTTTTTTTCCAAAGAAAGAACCAAAAGTTTTTGTTGACATGTTTGCGGGTACAGGAACCGTCGGCTGGTGGATTGCCAAAAACTACCAAAACACAACAATTGTTCTCAATGAAACTTGTGACGAATTAATCAACATGTATAGAATGATGCAAAAGCAAAATTTTTCTGCATTCATGTTTGAATATGGAAAACATGTCAAAGCTTATGCAAACTATAGCAATGTTGAAGATAGAAAAAAACATTACTATGCGTTACGCGATCGGTATGCCTTAAACTTTCAAACAATGAATAACGTTGAACAAGCCGC
>MDTA01044996.1_pt1 | contig 34165 bp, 43 predicted proteins | sample 811151 | NCBI WGS metagenome assembly MDTA01 (sample SAMN05326648, study PRJNA326480) | marine metagenome | isolation source: seawater | place: Indian Ocean: South | collected 2010
CATCCTTGTCCATTGATAACCATATCATCCTCTTTTACTCATCCATGCTGATGTACCCATGTATGCACCTACTATACCAGCACCTGATATATAAAATAAATTACTTACATCTGATAGAGCTTCCACTCTTTCTAATGGTACCCATGGTAAAAACATAGCTGTAGTAAATACACCCATGCCTATTAAAGTCCATCTAGCCATTCTAAGTTGGCCTAATTGTTTACGTAATGCGGCTTCTGTTTCTTTTATTTCTTTAAGATGTAATAGTTCTTCATCAGAAACTACACCATCACCATCTTCATCATACTCGTTAAACCTTGAGTTTTTCTCTAAGTTTTTCTGTATTGCCTTCATAATCATTGTATAAATATATGGTAAATTAATAAACCTATAATAAGTAGTTTTCCCCAATCTAAATCCCAAGAAGTACCTTCTCCGAATTTATCTTTAAATTTCATTAATCTTTCTTTCATATATACCTCCTTAAGGTGGCGGATTTATCCCCTGCTTCCGCCGGAGCAGCGAGGACAATGGGAACTAGTTTAGTGAAGATTTGTTTACACTAAATCCACTAGTACTCATTTCTTGAATTGCTTGCTCTAACTCCTCATCTGTTAGATCAGAAGTCTTAGTTACTTGATTTATATCTTGTCTCTGTAATTTTGGAGCTTCAAACTCAGCTAATATTGATGCGAGTCTAGTTGCTTCTTCCATATCTTCTACACTAATAGCTTTTACCATGGCAATACGTAAGACGTCTAATGCACTTGGAGTTTCTTCTGATAAATCATCTTTAAGATCTTTCCAATCAGCTATTGAAACTTTAAGAGCCTCTCTTGCTTCTTTGTTAGCTTTTCTAGATAACACAGAATTCTTTTGTCCCTCGCGCGCACCTTCTTTAGTGAAGGGGCGTAAGTTTTTAAGAGAGTTAGGATGCATATTGCCATCTCTACTCATAGTAATCTCCTATTTCTTTTTCTTTTTAGCTGCTCTAGCTCTTGCTGCTAAGTCAGCATCTGCTTTACCCCAAGTTCCTGGTTTTCTAGCAATAAAAGAATTTACTCTTGCCATAGCCCATTGCTGTGGAGACTTAACACTTGGTCTCATACCAGAAGTTCTAGCTGCGCCAATACCTCTTTTATAAACTTGACTTAGAATACTTGCAGGTATTCCTGATGATTCAGCTTTCGCTGCTATTCCTGTTTTCTTTGTTCCTTTTTTCTTCTTCTCTGGCATAATAACTCCCTTACCATTTTACTTTATTAGCCCAATACGCAGCACTAGTAGGTCCTCGTGCAATGTTTTTTGCGTGTCTAGCTTTAAATGATTTTCTTCTGGCTTTATCCTTTGCAGTCTTTGGATTTTTACCAGCGCCACTAACTCCTGCTTGACCAAACCTTATAATTTTAGGTTTTCCATCTTTTCTTATAAGAACAGCATGAGAAGTATTTTTATTACCTGGAGTTCTTTTTGGTTTATTATAACCTGAAAATGTTTCTCCTGCATGTGTAATTGACATAGTAAATTCTCTCTAATAAAAAAATTCTCTAATAGGGGACACTACAACCATTGTGTATTGTCTTCTTCATAAGCATCAAACCTCTCAGACCATGGTACTTTATTAACTACAATTCTATCATAGTGCGTTCTCAATACTTCGAGTGAAATAGCTAATGCCATAACAGTATCATCATGACATCCTGGAGAAGCCTCAGTCTTACCAGTTTCTGTAGCAGTATAATCTTTTAGTTCTTGTATTACTTCAATAGAAGGAACATATACGTCTTCATTTTCTATTGCATTCTTTAAATTACCTATAATAGTACTTTTAGTTGCTGTTGTTGTTCTAAAACCTAATCTAATTCCTTCTTCGTTACTTATATTTGCTATTTTAGTTTGTTTATATAAATTAACATATTGTAAGTCATCTAATTTTTGTAATGTAGCAATTCCCATAGAATTACTTTCTACAGCAAGAAGAGCATTATTATAATATCTACCTAAATAAAATAATAAATCACCGAATTTACTAGGATCTATTCTATTATTTCTATAAACAGCTACAACTTCTCGTTCTTTATTTATAACAACGGCTGCGGAATAGTCTTTGCCTACGCCTAAAGATACATCAGCTCCTATAACATAAGGTTCTTTATGATCTGGATAATCATAAACATCTAAATCTCCTTCTGAAGAATCTTCCCAAAACTTCGAGTCCAGGTCTAACCGCATCTTTTTAATATAAGAAACAGGTTCCATACTATTTAATTTAGCCATGTCAAAGACACTAGCACCAGAAACTAAGAAAGCTTCTTCTGCTCTAGCTGGATATTCTTGCATAAACTTACGTTCACCACTTTCAGATATCTTTAATCTTCTCCAATAAAGCTGATCGTAAGTTAAATTAAAATCTTTTATTAACTCTTCTTCTTTTGTATCTGGTTCAAAACTATCTGGTGCTTCTCTAGAGTATTCAGCTGTTATAAACCAAGGCAAGAAGATTGGCATATATTCAGATTCTCCTTTTGCGTAATCTCTTTCTGCTGTCTTCCATAATCTATAAAATTCCCCTTTTGCTCCGTTAGCGGTACTTTCTAATATAACTTCTGTACCCTCTGCTTGTGATATACCTTGAAATAATCCTGCTAGTATCTTTTCATCAAATGTCCAAAACGCCACCTCGCTCAAGTGAGCTATTGTAGGTGTAGTTCCTCGTCCAGCTTCTGGAGAACCAGCAGTATATAATCTATAACCAGCGCTATTGTGCTCAAACTTAATCTCTTTAGCATTTGAGGCTACGAGTTTAGGTCTAAATTCATCATCCATATAATCTATTAGATTTTTACTCATAGTAAATAGAGCGTCAGAGGTAGCACTATCATGAGCCATAACAACTGATCTTGCATTAGGTATATAATAACTTTTCCATGCTGTACGTGCTGTACAATAGGTACTAATACCTTGCTGTCTTGCTTTTAATATTAATGCTCTGACTTTCTTGTCTCGGTCTAATTGTTTATTTAATTCTTTATTTACTTTTGTTTGTGCATCATTAAAATAAAACGGTACAAAACCTTTTTTAGCATCTTTTGTTACAATTTTTATTTGTTCATTAGCAAATTTTTCAAAGTCAACTTCATACTCACTTAATAACTTACGTCTTCTAACTTCTTTTATTAGTTCTAGCTTTCTTCGATTCTTCATCTTGGTTCCTCTTTAAATCTCTACAGTGCCACAAATCATCAAGCTCTTGTTCAAATTTATCTTGATAGAATTTTTTCTTGTTTGGAATAACTTGTGTTCTTCTTCTACTTTGCATTAAAGCTCTTGCTATTGGATTAACTTTCATCTTACGCTCCTATAGAATCTCTAATAGGAGACACTGTTGATTAATAAGATTAAGAAAAATTTTAGCACTATATATATATATACATCATATATTCCTATACCCCCTACTTCTTATTTAACACTTTTGAGCGCTAGACAAGCTATCGCTTTAGATAATATAATTTTAAATTTTTAATTTTAATGGAGCACGCTATGAATAATTCTTCTGAAATTCTTTCTCAATTTGTAAGAATAGAAATGTTTTCGCATAATATTCTTCTTTCTTTTGAAGCAACTGTTACTGCAATTGAGAATAAACTTCAACCTCAAATGTGCAGAGATTCTTTATCAAAAGAAATTCTTCCAATATATAACGATTGGATTAATCATTTTGCTTTGCAACTTTGATAATTAAGCAGGGATTCCTATTCCTGCTTTTTATTTTTGTAGTACCTACATAAGTTACCATCTTGCTATGGCATTTGGGTGATTCTTGTAGCCATTATGTTGCAGTACCTGTTAACCCTCATCATGTGTCCCCTATTAGAGAAAAGGGCTGGGCTCTTGGTCTAAGTACTATACTATAACTTATATAAGTGTCAGACAGGCTGCCACTATAGATAATACTGAATGCATTAACTTACTTATAGAAAGGAATTTATTATGTATGATGCAGAATATATTTTTAACTATGTACTTAACAAATATGATTTATTGTTAGGTGTAGATGAAGTAATTCATATTGTAACCCATAATATCGATATTGATCGTTATGTCGAGGTTAACTATGATATTTCTTAACATCTTAATGTATGCTTTTGCCACAACTGTAACTATAGCTCTTGTTAGTGCTATGGCTTTGTGGCTTTATGCACTCATAAGTCTAATGATTGAGTCGATCAATGATTAGTTTCTTTATCGTTTTGGCGTTCGTCATCATTGGCCTTATTGCTTTACAAGAGCGATAGGTGCCAGACGGGCTGTCACCACTTAAACAATTAACCTTAAGAGGATATAATTATGTTAATAGGTTTATTTCAAGGTATTGTAGTACTGCTATTAATTGGTGGTACTGTAGAAGAAGCAGAAAACCTTACTGGTATTGATATTGATAACAGTAATGTTATTCAAACAAGTTACGTGAAAGACTAGTAAATTCCAACGTCAGCTTTATTTATAAAGTATTGGTATATGGTAAGTCTATGCGTAAAGACCTAAGTATGTCTATAAACTGCTTATTGTCTTTAAACTATGTCAAATGAAAGGTATAAAAAATGGTTGATAATAAATATCCAAGATCTCTTATTGTAAAAGATGTTACTGCTAAATGGACTAAAATTGCTGGTGATGATGCGCCAGTTAATGCGTTTGGTGCTAAACAATGGGAAATGCAAATACAAACTACTGATCCAAAGAAAGTAGAAGAGCTTAAGTCTTATGGTCTTAATGTTAAGCAAGACAAAGAAGATGCAAAGCTTTTCTCTGTTGGACTCAAACGTAAAGGTATTAAAGCTGATGGCAGTGTAAATAATCCTGTCAAAGTTGTTGATACAAAACTACAACCACATCCAGCTGATAATATTGGTAATGGTTCAAAGGTTAATGTTAATCTTTGGCAGTATCAATACGAAGCGCCTGGTCGTAGTGGTGTAGCTACTAGTCTGACTGCTGTTCAAGTTGTCGAGCTTGTAGAGTATACACCAACTGTTGGTTTCGATGTTATTGCTGATCCTGTTGTTGATGATGCTACTATGCAAAAGGCAGAACAGAAAGCAGATGAGATGCCATTCTAAGAATAACTAGCAGGGCTATATACGTATAGTCCTGTTTTTTATCGTGGGTATGCACGTAAAAAGCTAAGTGTGTAGGTAAAACCTCTATATTATTGGTACGAAGCTTAGCCATACTGTACAACATAACATAGAAAGGATGCTCAGAGGAATGTACTAGGCGAACACCACGTTATAGACCTGAGCGGCGCCTCTCTCGTAGCGATACGGGGGAGGCGTTTAGAAGTCCCGCACCGTCTTATAAGAAAGGAAATATTATGGCTTATAAAAGCTCTATTGGTATTCCGTACCATGTAAAATCAATTATTCAAAAACACCTCAACGATGGTTGTATTGTTGAATGTACTTATGACGACGAAGTCGACTATAAAGGTACTGATCTTAACAAGATTATTGATGCGATGAAAGCTTGCGAAATGGAAGCTGTACATTTTATCAAAGATGGCAAGTACATAGACTGGTTTCTTTACTCTGATATGCATACATCAGAAGAATGTATTATTGATTGTGGCGTAGATGGCTATGCAGATCAAGTTTCGTCAACTTATCATTCACAAATGTATTTGGTTAGCTAATATGTACACATTTATATTTATATTATTTCTTATTGCTATAACTATATATGGCGCAAAGAACTATTGATTCAAAAATAAACACCGATCGCTGCACACGACGGCTACAGAAAGGAACTCAAAATGTACAACAATAAATCGTTCAACACTGACTTAGTAACATTAGGCTTAAAATTAAAGCCAACAATAGATAAATTACATGACTTATCACAGCATTACGGGCTACAAGATAAGGAAGGAGAAGCTAACGTTATTAACGAATGTATTGATATAATGAAAGAAGGTATTAGACAAATAGAAAGAAACGCTAAAGACGACGTCTATGATGCCTTTGAAGAAATAGCTAGTAATGAAGGTACGTCTAATATTGGTGAAGCTATAGAAAGAATAAGAGATTTTAGCGTTACTACTTACGAAGATTGCGTAAATGAAGTTAGAGAAGTGATTATTCATACATTAGAAAATGATTATGCAGTAGATCAAGAAGTTATAGATGAATTTTCAGACACTATAACTACTGCAGCGTATGATGTAGTTCAAAGAAACTTTGATGATGAAGGAATTAATTATGAGTACTAAAGATGACTTACAAAAAATAAATGTAGATAGTAAAGTAAATCCTAATTACTATCGTAATGTTGGTGATATTGAATGTATTGATGCAATTGAACATGCTACAGGATCACCAGAAGCATTTGAAGGTTATTTACAAGGTACCGCTATGAAATACTTATGGCGGTATAAAAACAAAGGTAAGGAAATTGACTTACATAAATGTAAATGGTTTATTGAAAAACTAATAGAGTACTATGAAAGGAAAAATTAATGTCAGACTTAGATAATATTCTTAAACGTATAGAACGTGAAATGAATGAGGCTTATGACGACAATGAGCGTGATAAAATAAAATTAGCTCAAAAATATAAGCGTAATTTACACATAGCTTTATGGGGATGTTTAGTTGATTGTAATTCAATGTTCGACACTGAAGATCCTCATGAAGATGGTCATGAGTATGGTCAAGCTGTTAATAAAGTCGTCGATACATATAATCAATTAAGAGGTGATTGGTTTGACTAATATTAATGTATGGCTATATGGTATAGCATTAGGATTAGGAATGCTATTTATTGATATAACACTGATACCAGGAGGATTTTATTAATGCTAACTAATACACAACGTAAAGTAGTTTATAGTTTACTTGCTGGTATGATAGTATTTCATATCATTGTAAATATAATTTAGAGAGCATGGCAGAGTGATTATGCGATGGATTGCAAATCCATTTACAAGGGTTTAATTCCCTTTGCTCTCTCCAAAATGGCGATACATAAAGTATCGCTATTTTTTAAATAAAACCGTCTTTGTATAAACCGAAGGGAGAAGTTAATGGCAGAACAAAGTGACGCACCAAAACCTTTAACAATAGATGATGTTCATTTAATGATATTAGGTGATCAAAATAAATTAGATTTGTTTAAAGTAGTTAACAATTTAATTAATGATAACAATAACTTAAAGGCTAAAGTTGAACAATTAGAAGAAGAACTAAATAAATTGAAAGCGACAAAACAATGATAGAACTTATTGGATATTATTTCGGTATGAAACTAATTTTCTTTTGTATCGGCATTGCACTAATGATAATTGGATTTATTGGATGTAAAATGTTAAAAATAATATAGGAGAAAATCATGACTAAGATTGTTAACTTTCCAATAAAAAGTAGAATGTATGAACGATGGAGTGAATTCGTATATAACCGTCTTATTAATAAATGGAAGGTTGACAATGAGTCTGAAGAAATGGATACTCTTATGTTTATATTAACAGCTACTTTTGAGAAAGATGCAAACAAATGGACTAAACGTCAAATAGAAAGTTTAGTAGATAGTTTCTTTACGGAACGAATAATTGTTTGGAATAATTGGAATAAGGAATAATTATGGCTACAATGAAAGAAATAGTAGATATGGAAACAGATTCTGCAAAAGGTGATTATATATTTAATGAAAGGTATGATTCATATATGTATCGTAAAAGTAAAGAACGTTCAGAAGAAAAAGAACGTGAAACATACTATTACAGAGCTAAAGAAATCTTAGAAGAATGTATATCATTAATGGAAAGAAAAAGTAATGACTATCAAGGTGGATCAGTACAAGATAAAGATTACTATCCACATGGTTGGTTATCTTTTGATACGATGTTAACTACTAAGATATTACGATTTAGATCTGTAATGGAACAAGAAGGCAAAGTTAATTTTGACTCTGCCGAAGACTGTCTTAAAGACTTAATTAACTACTCAGCTCGCTGTATAGTGTGGCTAGAAAGGAATAAAAAATAATGTTAGGTTTAGCTAGAAAAATTAACACTGTACCTGCAGTATCAGGTAAATTAATGAGACAACGTACAACTAATAGATATGGTAAACCAATAGGCTCTATTAGTAGTCAACAAGGTATTCACTATGTAGATAGAGATGTAAGTACTGGTCAATTTGTAAGAAAGAAAAATGGATAGATCAGTATTTGAAACAATCGAAACTCTTGCTCGCTTTGATGGAGATCAGCGGGCAGAGTTTTGTCGTGTATTAACTAAAAGATATCCAGAAATAAATGATGATATTTATACTAGACTACATCATGAATATATGGATCAAATGTCTATTGAAAAAGATAGAAAGGAAAGTAAATGAATTTTTACGAAAAAATGTTAAGTTTCCAACCTATAATATTTACTAGAGGTAGGTTACATGATCAAATAACATTAAACCAATTTCCAGAATGGTTACAACAATTAACTAAATTATTTGTATATCCCGAAGAGTATGACGAACATAACGCTAAGTATGGATACATGTGTCAAGTAATTAAGTGTCCTGACGACGTTAGAGGAATCGCTAAACGACGTGAATATGCTGCTAAGTATTTGAATAATAACGCAATTCAATGGCAACTTGATGATGATCTAACTTTTTGTAAAGCAAAACCTGATGGACAAGATGGAACATGGCCATTCTTAAAGTTTACCGCCATGCAAGATGATACTGATTGGGAAAATTTAATTGACGATATTATGACTGCTTGTGATAGCGGATTCTGGGTAGGTGGATTAGGACAAAGAATATCTCCTGCTGGTATAGCAGACTTTCCATTTTCTGTAAACTCAAGAGTGTATACAAATACATGGTTTGATTTTAGAAAAATAAATCCAGAAAGATTTGATTGGATAGGTAGAGCTTGGAAAGAAGATGAGTTTTTACCTGAAGACTTTCATATACAATGTCAAATGGTTATGAAAGGAATACCTGTAATTAATATGAATAAGTGGGCTAGCGCAGGTAATAAGACCCAAGCTGCAGGTGGATGTGCTACTACACGTACATTAGAAAACCATAATAAAGGTATGATTAGGTTTGCTGATGAGTGGGCAAATTGTACTACACTACGTTGGAAAGATAGTTGGGTAAAAGATAAAAAGAAAGCAGCATTAACAATTCGATTAGGTAAACTTTACAAACAAGATAAAGCAACTTTATTAAAACATGAAGACCGTCTTCGTGTAAAGCTTGGTGGAAAACCAAAAGCAGAAGCTAAAGAATTACAAAAGAAAGCTAATATACTAAGAGAAGAGTTAAGAGAAAGCGAATTTATTGAAGCTAGTCATGAGATAAGAAAGGAATTAGTGTGAGTTGTATGGGAAGAACTTATGTACTCGATATAAAGAGACGATTTAAAACTTTAATGGATGCCGGTGTATTTAACAATGGTAATCTAGAAATACTTGGCGCATCATTCGTTGCAGACGAAGATGTGATTTTCGGCGAGCCAAATAAGAAGTATATACAGGCCGAAATAGATTGGTATAAAAGTCAATCACTTAATGTTAATGACTTAGGAGAACTATATGGAAAAGTTCCTATCATTTGGAAAGAAAGCGCTGCAAATACTAGAGGTGAAATCAATTCTAATTATGGTTAACTTGCTTATAGTTGGAACAATGATTCTCAATTCGATCACGTTATTAGAGAATTAAAAGATAATCCTTATAGCCGTAGAGCAGTAATGATTTATACAAATCCAGCAATGCATCGTGATCACAGAAGACATGGTAAAAACGATTTTGTTTGTACTAATGCTGTGAGCTATCATATTACTGATGATGGAGATTACGTTGAATGTGTTGTTCAGATGCGATCTAACGATGCTGTATTTGGTTACATAAATGATCTTGCATGGCAAAAGCACGTGCTAAGAGATGTAGCTAACGAATTAAATTTATTAGCAGGTAGAGTATATTGGCAATGTCAAAGTTTACACATTTACCCGCGACATTTTAAACATGTACAAAATTGGAGGTTTGAATGAGTGAATTTGTAAAAGATATACGAAACATGCATAAACAATTTGGAGTTCATCAATGGTTAAGAGATTCTAAAAATAAAGATAAACTAAGAGATTTTATGGTCTTTAGATTAGACTTCTTAGAAGAAGAATTTGAAGAAACTCAAAAAGCATTCTTTAGTAATGATAAAGAAGGTGTAGTTGATGGCTTAATTGACTTAATAGTTATAGCTATTGGTACATTAGATATATTAGGCGTAGATACAGATAAAGCTTGGGATGAAGTTCATGAAGCAAATATGAGTAAAGAACCAGGTATAAAAGAATCTAGGCCTAATCCATTAGGATTACCTGATATGATAAAGAAACCTGATTGGAAAGGACCTAATCATGAAGGTAATACAGGAAGATTAGATGAATTTCTTAAAATTAAAAATAAATAAAGTAAAATGTAAAACTTGTGGCACCGTCTTTGAAAGAACTAAATTGGATAAACATTTAGATCTCTGCGTTAAATGTCAAAACGAAAAAGATGGTGTCATAATAAAAGAAGAAGAAAGGAATAAAAATGTTTGAAGCATTTATATTAGTATGTTCAGTTTATAACTTTTCAGACTGTCGTACATTAAAAGATTTAAGAGGACCTTATCAAGAAATAAGTCAATGTCATGAAAGAATTGAACAAATGAGATATGACGCAGAAAATACGTTACCATTTGTAGTTATTAATTCTAAATGTACAGACCAATTCTTAAAAACTATTACATAGAAAGGAATTATATGCAATTAGTATTTGATATAGAAACTGACGGATTATTAGATGAAATGACTATGTGTCATGTCTTAGTATGTCAAGACTACAAAACTAAAAAGATATATAGATACGCAGATCAATTAAATTATCCAAGTATAGAATCTGGTTTAGCATTTATGAAAAATGCTGATGCTTTGATAGGTCATAATATAATTGGTTTTGATTTAATGGCATTAGAAAAACTATTTAATTGGCAACCGTCTTCAAAGACTGTTATCATCGATACGTGGGTAATGTCACAAGTTTTAGACTATCAACGACCTCATAAACATGGTCTTGGTGGTTGGGGTTCATATCTTGGATACGAAAAACAAGATAATACCGTCTTTAACGAACAGAATTGGAAAATATTTTCTAAACAAATGTTAGATTATTGTACTAATGATGTTAAGTTAAATACAAAAGTGTATGAAATACTTTTACAAGAATTAAATAAAATTAAAGAAAAGAATCCTTTGATTAGAAAAGGCTTAAAAGTAGAACATGATATAGCATTCTTTGAAAAGACTGTAAGAGATAAAGGTTGGTTATTTGATAAAGATAAAGCTGTTCGAAATCTAAACTTAATGAAAAAGCATATGAATCGAATAGATAATATAATGTCAGAAAGATTAGGTGAAACTACCGTCTTCATAGATAAAACGCCAAAGACAGCGAAGTATACTAAAAATGGTAATTACACTGCAACTACTGCAAGAATACTTTCGGAATATTTTAATAGACCAATAAAACCAGAAGATGCCGTGTCTGATGACCCTCCTATTGCACCTGGTGTAGAGTTTCAACGCTCTACAATAGAACCTATTACTCTATCAAATATGGATCTAGTCAAAGAATATTTATATACTATTGGTTGGAAACCTGATGATTGGAATGTAAAGAAAGGTGATAGAGGTCAATGGATTAGAACTGGTCCTAAACTAACATCAACATCTCTTGCTGAGTTAGGTCGTATTGGTAAGTTAATTGATAGATATTATACTATAAAGAATAGAGCTGCAACTATAAATGCATGGCTTGAAAGGATAACTAAACATGGAACAAATCATTATAGACTTCACGGTAGGATGTGGACTGTTGGTACTCCTAGCTTTAGGTGTAGGCATGAAGTCATCGTTAATTTACCGGCAGTGGATGCGTCTTATGGTCGCATGCTTAGGGAACTATTCATATCTGAGCCCGGTTATTCTATTGTTGGCGCAGATAGTGCTGGTAATCAGCTCCGCGGTCTTTGTCATTACGTGGCAGATGACAGTTATACCGAGCTTGTCATCAACGGCGATCAACATGGGCGCAATGCTAACGTCCTTAATACTACTAGGAGTTTGGCTAAATCTTTTCTTTACGCCATATTATTTGGTGCAGGCGATGCAAAGCTTGGTAAAACTTTATATGGAGTCAGTAATGCGTCAAAAGGTAGAGAAGCTAGGAATAAATTTATGGCAAATTTACCAGGATTTCAAACTTTGGTAACTAAACTTAAAAATATATTTAATGAATATAAATGTATACCTGGTCTTGATGGTAGAAAAGTCTATGCAAGATCTGATTATCAAGTATTAAATTACTTATTGCAAGCAGCTGAAGGCGTAACATGTAAAGCAGCTGTAAGTTATGCAATGAATAAAATTAAAGAAGAAAAACTTGATGCGTATCCTGTAATATTCTACCATGATGAACAAGCTTGGTGTGCAAGTGAAAAAGACTCTAAAAGAGTTGGTGAAATACTAAGTGAATCATTTAGAGAAGCACCAAAAGAATTTGGAGTTATGTGTATGGATGGTGGTAATTATATGATAGGTAAAAGTTATGCTGACGTTCATTAGAAAGGAAAATAAATGATAGTAGGATTTACTGCTAGTACATTTGATTTATTACATGCTGGTCATGTACAAATGTTAAGAGAAGCAAAAGACCAATGTGATTATCTTATATGTGGTTTACAAATAGATCCAACAGTTGATCGTAAAGAGAAAAACTTTCCGATACAAACAATTGTTGAAAGATATATACAACTAAAGAGTATAAAATATGTGAATGAAATTATTCCATATACTACTGAAAAAGATTTAGAAGATATATTGCAAATGTATACTATTCATGTAAGAATACTTGGTCAAGAATATAAAAATATAAGCTTTACAGGTAAAGATATTTGTAAAGAGAGAAATATAAATATTTATTTTAATAAAAGAGATCACAGATTTAGTAGTAGTGAACTTAGAAACCGTGTAAAGGAAAACAAATGAAGTTATTTATAGATGCTGATAGTATACTATTTAAAGCTGCATGTACTCAAGAAACTAATAAAGATACTAGAGATGTAGTTGATGCAATTATTCATGATACAATAGCTGACTGTTGGGCTGATGAGACTTATATTGCAATAAAAGGTAAGAACAATTTTAGATATAATATATATGATAAATACAAATCATCTCGTAAAGATAAAGAGATGGATGAAAAGCTACGTAACCGTCTTAATGCTGCATATTTCCACATAATAGATAAATGGAAAGCTGTTGCTGCTGATGGTATGGAAGCTGATGATTTAGTTTGTATCTGGGCTTATGAAGCACGTGAACAAGATACAGATTGGATTATAGCTCATATTGATAAAGATCTAAATCAAATTGCAGGTAATCATTATAACTATAATAAGAAAAATGTTTACTTTATTAATGATGAAGAAGCTGATATGAACTTTTGTATTCAATTACTTATTGGTGATAAAGGAGATGATATACCACAATTAAAGAAAGGTTTTGGTATAAAGTCTGCTGAACGCTTACTTTCAAATACAACATATGATAATCGTATAGATGTAGTTGTAAATGAATATAAACGAATTATTGGTAATGATTGGGATAAAAGATTAAATCTTGTTGGTAATCTGATTTATATGAAAAGAACATGGGATATGGAGGAATGGAATTATGAGGATCGTTATTCCGGGAAAGCCGATGTCGGCGAACCGAATGGAAGGGATAAGAGCGATACGAACGAAGACAGGAAAGAGCTTCACTCAAACGTATCCAACTAAAGATTATAAAGAATTTTTAGAAAGATTTAAACAAGCTACTAAGTTTCATTCATGGACATTTGAAGAGAAAGATAAATTAAAAATAGATATTTGGCCTTTCTTTTCTAATAAAGCTTCTGATTTAGATAATGTAGCTAAACCCTCTCTTGATGCATTACAAAAAGTATTTGATTGGAATGATAAGTATGCTTATGAATTACATTTAATAAAAATGTTTGCTAAACGTGGAGAGGAACAGTTAATAATAGAAATAAATAAAATAATAGAGGACGTAGATGAGCAAAAATAAAAGATATCCTTGTTCAGATTGTGGTAGTTCTGATGGTGTTATGATTGATCCATCTGATGGTCATACATTTTGTTTTGCTTGTGGTTCATATAATAAAAAGAGAGAAGGTATGATAGATGAATCCGATGCCAATAGAAATACTGATGCAAAATCACAAACTAGTGTTAGTGACATTGATAATTATCCTAGTTTGGCACTTACTACTAGACAAATAAGTAAAGAAGTTGTACAATATTTTGGTGTAAAGACACATCAATATATGAATAAGCCAGCTCATTTCTATCCTTATGGCGATGATTGCTATAAGATTAGAATATTACCAAAAGAATTTAGAATTCTTGGAAATCAAGGCCATGGAATAAGCCAACTATTTGGTCAACGAGAATTTAATGCTGGTGGTAAGATGTTAGTTATTACAGAAGGTGAGATTGATGCACTCAGCGTAGCTCAGGCGTCATTTGAAACTAACGGAGGTAAGATATGGCCGGTTGTTTCTGTACCTTCTGCTAATCAGTTAAAGCTTTTATTAGATCATAGATCATGGATTAGATCTTTTCAAACTGTAGTATTATGGTTTGATACTGATGAAGCAGGACAAAAAGCAATTCAACAAGCAGCAAAGATAATTGGCTTTGATAAAACAAAAGTTGTATCATGTAATGATAAAGATGCAAATGATTTGTTAATGAAAGATGGTGTACGTGCAGTAAACAACGCAATATGGAATGCGTCTGCTTATAATCCTGCAGGTATTGTATCAGGTGAACCTATCTGGGAACAATATATAGAACGCCAAAATACAGAGTCAATACCTTATCCACAATGTTTGAATGGATTAAATGATAAATTGAAAGGTATAAGACATGGAGAAATTACTCTCTTTACTTCGGGCACAGGCTCAGGTAAGTCTACAGTTATTAAGGAAATTATACTGGAATTACTTCGTACACAAGAGCATAAGATTGGATTGGTTAGTTTGGAAGAAAGCATTGGTGATACGGCAGAAAAATTCATTGCCATGGAACTTAGACAGCCGATATCACAAGTCAAGACTGATGCACAACGTAAACATGAAAGATCTGCTTTTGAAAGAGTATTCAAATCAGAAAAACTCGTATTACTTGACCATCAAGGTTCAGTCGGTGATTCTAGTCTCATCGATAAGATTGAGTATATGGCACTTATGGGATGTAAGTATATTGTACTTGACCACATTACTATCGCGGTATCTGAAGGTTCAGAAGGACTAGCAGGTAACGAAGCTGTAGATAAAGTTATGTCTGATCTACTAAAGCTAGTAAAGAAACATAACGTTTGGCTTGGTTTAATAAGTCATCTTAGAAAATCAGGTGGTAAAGCTTTCGAAGAAGGTAACATGGCTTCTATTGATGATGTAAAAGGTAGTGGTTCTATTAAACAAATCTCATTTGATATTATAGCTTTTTCAAGAAATCTTATAGCAGAGACTGAAGAAGAACGTAATAAGATTAAATTTACAGTATTAAAATCAAGATTTACTGGTCTTACTGGCCCAGCTGGTAAAGCAAAGTATGATCGAGATACTGGTAGACTTATAGAAGATGTAACAGAGTTTAATGTTGTTAACCTTAGATAAGATAAAAAGATTTGACGATCTCTATATGCGTATTGCTATAGAGGTCGGCAAGATGAGTAGAGACACTAAGCACAAAGTAGGTGCAGTAATAGTTAAAGATGATAATATACTATCTTATGGATATAATGGTACACCAAGAGGAAGTAGCAATGAAACACGTGATAAAGAAGGCAATACACTCTGGACTGTGGTTCATGCAGAAACCAACGCTATTTGTAAACTTGCTATGTCTACTAATTCCAGCATTGGCAGTACTTTGTATACTACTATAAGTCCATGTAAAGAGTGTTGCAGATATGTAGTACAAGCTGGTATAAAACGTTTAGTGTATGGAGATATATACGATAAAACCGCATTATCATTTTTAAAACATTATTTGGAAATACATAAGTATGAGAGAGATTAAAGTACGAGAAGGTACCGACGAAGTTATACAATATCCTGAAGATATGTACTGTGTATATGTACATAGAGATCCAGAAACTTTAGATGTTGTATATGTTGGTAAAGGTACACTACATAGAGCTTTTCAAATAGTTAATAGAGGATATGACCATCATAAATGGTTATTGTCTAAACTAGAAGAGTTTGAAATACAAGAAATTGTAAATATAAAAGGTGGCAATATGACTGAATCCGAAGCGTTAGTTGTAGAAGCACACGAAATTAAATGCTGCTTAAGATTTGGATGTAATCTATTTAATGTTACTTACAATCCTTATCGCAGAACGAGGAGAAAAATCAGTGGATCAGATAATATCTTACTTGATGAACAAAATAGAGACTGCACCACAAAGATGGGCAATAAAACTAGTAAAAGAACACGAGATAAGAATACCGAGGCTAGTGTATGATGCATTAACAATATTGCAATATCACTTTAAAAAGACTTCAGTATCTGAATCAGCTACATGTAAATTAACAGCTGCGTCTTGTGCAATAGGTAGAAACGTGTTCTTACAAATAGGTAAAGAACTAGGCTTTAGAGCTGAAGTTACATTAGGAGACTTTGTAATTGAAGGATTCTATGAATGTGGTTATATTAAAATATATAGACCACCAACTGAAGCTCAAATAGCTTGGGAAAATAATCCAGTAGGTAAAAGACCTTTTAGCCGAGCGCCTTATATGATTGAAACCGCAGAGCGTTGGTTAGAAATAGGTAAATTACCAGATGTTGTTGTAAACGAATTAATACAAAATACAACATTTGAACCTATAAAACCTATTACAAGATTATTTCAAGATAACGGTCATCCAATAATAAAACATTGGGGATACGATAAAGACAAACATTTTAAAACATTACTTGATGAACCATTTGTTAAAGCAATAGATAAGTTACAAGCAACAGAATGGAAAATTGATAGTGATATTTTAAAAGCAATAAAAGATAATAAGGATAAATTTGTTACAGAAAAATTAAAAGTTACTGATGAAAAAGGTAACAAGTATTCTTATTGTATATTTGGCAACAATAAAGAGTTAGAAGAAAAAGAACTATATTGGAATGGCCATATATTTAAACCTGAATTAGGTAATAAATCTTTAGAGAAAAGATACTATGCTGAACTTAGAAGGCTTACAAATAAATTAAAGAACAAACCAAATAAAAAGCCTTTAAAAACTATGCAAAGAAAATATGATGAAGCAGCTACTTATTGGAATGCTAAACTTGTTTTACTTAAAAATAGAAGTAAGTTTGATGCTTACAATATGACTGTTCAAAAAGCTGATGCATTAGTAGGAAAAACTTTTTATCAATATATAGATGCTGATTATCGTGGCAGATTATATTATCGTGAGTCTTATATAAATTATCAAGGCAAAGATATTGAAAGAGGTTTATTAAAGTTTAACAAAAGTAAAATACTTAATGAAGAAGGTTTATTTAATTTAGCTGTTCACACGGCTTGTTGTTATAATCAATCTTATTCTATAAATGAAATACCAGAATGGTGTGATGCTGATTATAAAACGTATTTAGAAGAAGAAGGACTTAACGATATATCAATAGATAAAATGACTATAGATGATAGAGTTAAGTGGGTTATTAACAATGAAGATCTAATAATAAATACGTGGAAAAATAGGATTATTCATTCAAAAGCAGAAAAACCTGTTAGTTTTCTTGCTTGTTGTAAAGAATTTTGTGCACTCTGGGACACTGAAGCGGAAGGTGGTGTATATACTACCAACTTGCCAATCCCTATTGACGGCTCTAATAACGGCTGGCAGCATTTAGCAGCTATATCTAAAGACGAGCATGCTGGTAAGTTAGTTGGTTTAGTTCCAGTTGAAATACCACAAGACTTCTATGTACAAACTGCTAAAGCTTTGAAAGCACGTATGCCAGAATGGTTTAAATCTAGAAAAATACCTATGAAACATATAAGAAAAGGTATATCTAAACGTGGTTCTATGACTAGAGCTTATAGTGCTGGTCATTTAGCTATAGCTTTAAATATGTACGCTGATTGTTATGCTGAAGGTTATCATAGTAAGTATGATATAACTATGTCGGATTGTAATGACTTATCTTTTAACTTAATAAAAGCTATAGATGAAGTATGTCCAGGTCCGTTAAATACTATGAGCTACTTACAAGCAATAGCAAACTATATTATAACTGATTTAAATGAAGATGTAATACAGTGGACAACTCCTTCAGGTTTTCCAGTTATATATGAAAACTATGTTATGGAAGATATTAAATGGAAATCATGGATATCTGACATGCGTATACAACATGTTGGTAACGAACCAAGATTAGTATACAATAAAAAGATAGCAAGTCCAGGTGGATTTGCGTCTGGAATAAGCCCTAATTTTATTCACAGTATGGATGCCGCTCATATGGCTTTAATAATATCACATTGGGATGGAGAATTTGCAGCAATACATGACTCATTTTCGACTCATGCAAGAAACGTAAATGATTTATTAGATCTAACTAAAACAATATTTATTGCAATGTACGATCATAAAGATTACTACGAAGAAATCCGTCATATGTTATTAGAAAACCCTGAAAAGTTTAAGTATGATTACAAATTAGGAAATTTAAATATAAAAGATATAGCTAATAGTAATTATTTCTTTAGCTAGGAGGAGAGGTGTTTATTATAGACGACGAAAGAACAATAAGATTAGATTATAGTAAAGTAAAAGGAGTTCATAAGTATGGTTTAATCATGAAAGATGGTAGTGAAATAATACTACCACAAACATTAATAAGAAAACTAAAAATAAAAATAAGAGATTATAATTCTTGGGAAAGAGATATAGAAGGGAATATAATTCGATAAAATAAGGGGTACCTTAGCGTAATGCTTTGGTACCCCTTTTTTTTTTATTTACATAGATCTTCAAACTTAGTTGAATATAATCTATGTTTACTTTTGTCACGTAATTTATCTAATAGCATTTTATTTTCATTGCCTATTAGAAATAGTAATTGTTGAAATAAAAATATCATATTAACCTACATCAATTTGTAATACTCTAGTGCCTTCAGTCATTTGTAATAATTTATTACGATTAGATCTTACTTCAGCTCTAGTTTTATTGTTTCGATTTATAACATTCATAGCTTTATTACTTATTAAATGATCAAATAAAAATAGTAAAGCTTTAGGACTTAATCTATCGACATGAGTATCTTTACCCCAAAGTTTAGGAACAATAGATTTAGCAATTCTTTCTGCAGCTTTTTTCTTTTTTGCTTCATACATTTTAACAGGCATTTTAGCTGCACGTGGAGGATAATCCATAGTATCATAAATAGAACTTACTAAATTAGGAAATGGCTTACCTTTAACATCTTTTGGAGTAAGTAACCAATAAAACATTCTGTATGGAGTATCATATCCTATTTCTACTTCTTTAACATCTAAGTTTTTAACGTTATCTCTAAAAGTATTTATAGCTTTCGGAGTCCATTGAGTTATTTCATCTACATAATTGTAGCTTTTCATAATACTCCACCAATTATTATTTGCATGGTTTCTTACTTTCTCAAGTCCCGCCAAGTTTGTCTTAACAGCATCCATGATAGGTAACATATAAGTATTATTCAAATCTTTCCACGAGCTTCCAGTAAACATTCGATTCATCCATGCTCCATCAATACCTTGTATTACAGCAGGAATTATTCTTCCTCTTGACCACCCACCTGGAGTACCATCACGCATAGCAGAACCAGCAGGTTTAGATATATAAATAGGAACTCCACCAGCTTTTCTACCACCAGGTAGTTCTATAGTTATATGTCCCTTTTTATCAGTCATTTCTGATTGTCTAGCACCAATATATACATTAAATCCAAGAGCATTCTTAATAGTAATTATTTCATTTGTTAATGAACTTACCATTGCATTAGCTCTTAAAAGTTGCCCGACTTGGACGACTGCAGGATCAAGTTCAGCATCGATAGCATCAGCTAAAATATTATGTAAGAAGTTAACTACAACGTCTGTTTCACTTTCGGTACCATAAACTTTCTTTTTTAATCTTTCTTTTACTTCAGGACTTTCAATAATATCTCTTATTTCTCTACCTTTAGGACCACTATATACAGCATCAGTAACTTCTTCATTTAAGTTTTTAAGTAGTCTACCATAAGCTAACGTCATAGGCGGTTTTTTAAGATAATTATCTCTATCTTGTACTGCTAATTTTAAAATACTTGTTAATGCTGATGTAAGAACTGGATCTCCAGCAAAATCTTCTGCATATGCTTGAACATTCTTTTCCATAAAGAATCTCATACCATCTCTAATATCACCAGCAATTTGCTCTTCTTCAACTTCACTTCCTTGATATAATTCTTTTACAGTAAATGTATCTAAATTACTTTTAGCATTTTCATTTCTTAAAACTCCTAGTCTATATGGAGCTTTTTCATAAGAACCTAATTGTAATAAATTAGTACCTGGACCATGAGTTATACCATCTACTTCTACATTAAGATTACTATAAAAAGGTTTACCTTCATTATAAGCTACTAACTCATGTGCAGCTTCAATTAGATGTAAGCCATCCATACCTTCTTCTAATGCATCATTTAAAAATCCTTCAGGCATTTGTAATGGTGGTACATTAGCTGCTTCAGGAGGTATAACAACATTTTTACCTTCTAATCTTATATTCTTCATTAGTGCAGTAAGCTTTGAGTCAGCTTCACTTGTAATCATAGAACCTTTTATTTGCTTACCGGCCTCGACAATTGCACCTAATTTACCATGATTAGGAAGCGCCCATTCATCGTTAAATATTTTTATTCTTTCTTCAGGTAATAATCGTTTACCACCTAAAAATAATACAGCATATAGTTCTTTAAACGCTCTATCAACAGTACTATTAGAATTTGGAACTACTTGTGAAGGTTTTAAACCACCAGTAACAAACCTTAATAATGGAATACCTTGTGGATTAAATCTATTTTGAGCAACATGCATTCTTGTTTGTAATCTTTGTACAACAAAATCTAAATGATTAGCTCTATCACTATAACGTGCAGTAGTATTTAAGTGTTCTAATAATCTTAAAATAGATTTTTGCATTTCTGCTCTTGCATCGTATTCTTCGTCACCTTGTAGCCGTTTTCTTTTTTGTTCTCCAATAAATGATTGTAATTGTAATGGACCAATTTTAAAAAGATTTCCTAATTTAGGTAATGGCTTACCTTCTTCAATTGATTTTAAGGCTTGTATTGCTAATTGAAATACTAATTTTCTTCTTGTTGGATCTACACCATGAGCTATAGAATTCATATTGTTTCTAGCTTCTTCAATTAGTCTTTCAGGTTTAGTAATAACAGCAGTTGTTTGCTTTTTCCTAAATCTAGCTCTTTCACCTTCAGATTCAATAGCTTCTAACACTGGTCTAGGAGCAGATGAAGGTGGTATTTCTTTATTAGTAAAAGAATCAGGAGCAGATTTAATACCTGCTTCAATTGCTGCTTGTCCTATTGGTGTTACTTGAAAAATAACTGTTTGACCATCTTCACTAGTATTTCTAGTATATAATTCAGGATTTGCAGTATGATACATTTCTTTAGCTAACGTACCAATAGTTTCAAATAAATCATTATCTATAGCATTTTCGTTATAATCATCTGTTGGTCTACCAGCTATTTGATTTTGAGTTCTTTTCCATTCTCTAAATATTTCTCTACCTAATTGTGAGTTACCAATACCTCTTCTTAAAGATCCATCTTCATCAGCTAAAGACTCTTCTTTTGTTTCTTCATCTAATGTTTGAAAAGAAGTTTGTTCTTGCTCATTCATTAAAGTAGGAACTTGATTCATACCAATAAATCGTTCAGTAACAATACCCATAACTCTACTAAATAATGGATCAACTTGAGTAATTGATTGTCCTCTATCGTTTACAGTAATAGATCCTGCATTAAAACCATTTTCATCAAATAACGCTTTTGTAGATAACGGATTTCCTGTTTCTTCTCCACGTAAAGATGTTATAGTTTCAGGCTCACTTAAATAAGCTCCACCAACTCCACCTTTATCTTGAAATAAATTATTAAACTTATCAGCACGTTTAATTGCAGCTCCAAATCCATCATTAGCTATATCACCAAAGCTTGCAGCTTCAGGCATAATCTCTACAATAGGTTTTATTCTTTGCTCTTCTTTTTCTATTGCAGCTTGCGCTAATAAATTAGGAGATTTTAAAGCAGACTCTTCTACTTGTTTTTGTATATCAACAGGAGCTCCAGACCTATTACTAGGTAATGGTGTAACGTTAGACTCTGTTCTACCAACCATTTTTATAGGTGTTTGTTGAGCAGCTTCAACCATAGCTGGTGTAGCTGTTAATGTAGCAGGCCCTTGCTCTTGCATTTTTTCAACAACAGTCTTAGGCTGTAAAGAAGCTTTTCTTTCAGCAGCTGCTTTTATCTTTTCTTGTTCTGCCTTTTGAGCAGCATTTGCATTTATATTAAGTGCCATTATTTTTCTCCAAAAGAAAATGTTGGTAAGTCTTTAGTAACTTGCGCGGCAGCTTGTGTTAATGGAGATATTCTAACTACAGCTTCTCCAATACCTTTATCACCGGTAACTACATCAGCTCCTAAACCACCGATTCTCAAACCTTTTGATATAGCAGCTGACTCACCAGAAATTGTTCCAAACGCCCAACCGAAAGTTGTTTTATATCTTTCTTGATACATTGGAAAGAAAAAGTCTATTACTCTTTCTCCAGTTCCTAATAAACCACTAGCTCCTACGCCACGTCTAATGTATTCCATACCTTCAAAGTACGGAGTTGTCTTACCATATTTCAATAAATCTTTTAAATGTTGTGATACAAATCCTAATAGAATCATAGTTGACAATGTAGCAAATATATTATACTTCATTGCAGGAGTTCCTCTTACAATCATTTCTCCCCACATCTTTGGTATATGATTTGCTGTAAATGTAGCTATAAAACCTTGAAACTGAGTAAACAACGCAAACCTTGGATCTTGAAATATCTTAGGTCTGTTAGCAGATTGTGGTAAAGCTACAGCTTCATTAACAAAGTTAAATGCGCCATCTCTCATAAAGTCATCAAACTTTTTAGTTTCTTCTGCTGTTGGAGCTCTTGTATTTCCTTCAGCATCTCTAAAATTAACTGTATATTCAGCCATAAATCTTGGATCTATACCTAAATTTCTTAAAGCTTCTTCTGCTTCAACAGCTTCGTTAGTCCACTCGTTACTTTCTAGTGCAGCTGAGACAATTGAAACTTTATCAACTATATAATCACCAGCAAGTGCAGCTCTTCCAGCACGTGCGGCATTAGTCCATTGTTGTAGTAATATAACTTTAAAATATGTATCTAAAAGTTTTTGCCTAAGATGACCAGCTTCACTAACACCAGTTGTATGTGCTGCACCAACTTCCCAATCAAAGAAACCAAGTTCTCTAGCTACAGCATGACCACCTTTATCTCTTCTAGTTGGTGTTGGTCTACCAGTTACAGCTCCCGCTCCTCTTTCAGCTATAGATGCTAACTCAGTAACAAACGCTCTACCAATATCATTTATTCCGCCTTTACCAAAGATCTGATTCCATGTTAAACTTTTAGTTAATAATGCAAATTCAACAAAATTAGAAATTGTAGCTAATGGTAAACCAGTAATAGTAGTTACAAATAATAAATTCTTTTGAGCCCAGTTTAATATCGGACTTTCTATTCTATTATAGTTACCTGATTCTGCGTCAAAATAATCTTTTAATTCATAAGCTAATCTATCTACTCTTTCTCTAGCTTGATCTTCAGTATAGTTACCTGAATCAATAAGTTCTTGTTGTATCTTATCTAGTCTATAATTTATTTTTTCATTATTAGTTCCAACATATTCTTCAATTGCAGTAAATCGTACAGCTGATTTAGCAGCATTAGATATGTTAGTAAATAAATCATTCTCCATAAACTCGTTGAACTCAGCTCTTTCAGATAAACCTAATGTTCTTCTTTTATGCGCACCTGGAGTAAACTTAGCTCGTGATGTAATAGAGAAACCAACATCTTCTAAATTAACTGCACCATCAGTTCTTAATATATTGTCAGTTAATTCTTTTGCCATATCTGGTGTCATGTTATATACAGATACTAGCTTACTTTCAAAACTAGCTCTATTACCTTCAATAGCTTCTTTATTAAATGATTTATATTTAGAAAGATAATCTTTTACTACACCTAATGTAGGATTTCCAAACTCATCTAAAGTATGAACAGCTTGCATTTGCCATAAATCATTTCCAACTTCATCTAATAAATGTTTGAACGCAATAAATTCATCTTTATATTGTAATAACTCGCCTTCTAAATCAGTATCAAAATCTATTTCTCTGTTTTCTCTTTGAGCTTTTGCTAATGCTTTTTGATATGCTTCATAATACTTTTCACTAAACTCAATTCTTGATTTTCTTTTATCATTACGTCCAAACTTAGCAAGTATTTTAGATACTTCACCTAATTTACCTCTTATTTCAGATATTAAGTGATGTTTTCTATTTTCATAAGTAGCTCCACTAGTAGATCGTTGTAAGTTACCACCTAAACTTTCTGCCAGTATTCTAGCTTCTTTTGAATCTTCTTGTAATCTATCAGCTTGACCCATATTACCAAAAGCTTGTCTTGTTAATCCACGCCATAAACCCGGTACAGCTCTCCAAAGCTCTCTACCAGTTTTCATAATGTCTCTATCAAGACGTCTTTTTGCTTCACGTTCTCTTCTTTGATTTATGTCTTCATTAAATTCTGTATTGATAGTTCCATTCTCAATATTTTCTTTAATTTTTATATTCTCTTCTTGAACGTTATATTGAGCACCTCTTTGATTAATATCTAACTTAGCTTTATTACCAGCCCAAGATCTTTGTCTTGCATCGTCTGGCGCTTTACGATAAGCAACATCAGCCCAAGCTCCATAATCATATATAGTTCCTGGTACAGAGAATGCTCCACCTAAAGTACTACCAGCAATAGCAGCTTCTATAATTCTATCGTTAAATTCTCCTGCATCCCAGTCTCTAAAACCTTGAGCAGCATGAGCAGCTGTATATCCAATAGCTTCTTGTAAAGTTTCTGTTAAGCCTTCACCACCCATTGCAATAGCAGTTTTTTGTAGAGAAGCACGAGCAACGTTTCGTTTTGTTAATTGATCTTTAGCGAAGCGTGCAGCGTCATCAGCGAGTGCAGCCGTCTCAGCCCTTGAGGCACGGAGGAGCACGTCTTTCGCTTGTTCTATTGATATATTATCTCTGGTAGCTAATTTACGCGCAGCGGTCATTCTTCCAGCTTCAGTTAAAAGTGTTCCTTTTGCTAAAAATGACAAACCAACTCTATCTAGTACAGCTTGAGAGATACCAGTAGTGATAGCTAAAAATGCGTTTTTGTTATCTCCTTCTTGATCGTTCCAAACAGTACCAGCATAAAGACCAGCTGGAGCAGCAAGACTCAAGCCACCTGTTATTGGAGCAGCAAGAGCACCACCAATAGATGTAGCCATATATGGAAGTGAAATAACTGCGTTATTAGCAATATATTGTAACGCTCCTTCTTTACCCCAAAATCCATTTATATCTTTGTATGATGTAACAATTTCAGGATTATCTGCAAGATTAGCTCTAGCTCTAGCTATTCCATTTTCACCTATATTTTCTAACCAATTAAAGCCAGTTGTATGACCACCTAATTCAAGAGCACCATACATTCCTTCAGTGGCTCCTTGTAGAGCTACATCCCAAGCAGTAGAAAAAGGAGAAGTAGCTTTATTATCTAGGTCTCTGTCTGGATCTCTAAATGCTACACTAGAGTCTGCAAAAAGACCACCGCCATAGGCTAATTGCGCCTCGTTTAATGCTCTTTGTTTAAACTGCGTTTGATATTTAGTCTCATCTACAATAGCATTTTTAATTGCTTTACTAGCTAAACTCCAATTATCAGTAACTTTACCAGTTCCAAATACATCAGCAACTTCTTTAGCTCTAACTGCTTCAGCAGAAGTATATCTAGTAGGATCTAATACACCAGTTCTAATAAGTTCTCTTTCCCAACTTCTACCTTCTCCATCTTGTAGATCAGCAATTTCTCTACCTAATGGATCAAACTTTCCAGTTGGAACTACGTTTGTAAAACCTTCTTGTTTAGCTAAGTTTTGTATAGCTGTTGTAGCAGCTGCGCCACCTACTGTACCAGGTTTTATCTTATCAGGTCCAAATACTTTAGCTATTTCTGGTGCGTCTACACCAGCAAGTCGATATTTAGTATCAGTATTATCGTCTTTAATAGTATCAGCATCAATAAAACTAACTCCTTCAGATAGTTCATTACTACCTGCATCAGCTAATTTTTGAATTGAACTCATAATATTCTCCTATTGTTTAGCTAAAAATGTTGCTAAATCATTTTGTACCCATAGCATAAAGCCATTTTCAATACCTTTTCTAGCTTTACCATTCCAACTTTTCTTAGTGTCTTCATCTAATGCCATCCAATCTTTGGCAGCTTGAGTATAATATTGATTAGTTAAATTAAATTGACTTCCTTTACTGCCAATTTTTTGCATAACATAATATATATCATCATTCAAAGTTTGAAAAGATTCAGTACTAACTGGAATTTTTTGCTCATTGTCTTTACCTTCATTATCAATATGAGATATAAATAAATCAGGCATTGATGTTTGTTCTCTAATAACTAATGAATTTAAGAAAGGTTCAATACTTTTTATTCTTTCACCAGTTTGCATAGCCATTTGATTAGCATCTTCCATTGCCATTGCAACTAATGAATATACTCTTTCTGCTGGAACTCCATTCTTAATAGCCCATTCAGCAGCTTGTCCACCACCTTCAGTTGGAGTAATATCAGTTGCATATTTTAATGGTTTATTTTCTTTACTTATTTTTAGTCTATTTTCTTTTATAATTTCTGCTAATTGTTTTGTAGTCGTACGAACTCTATCATTATATTCTTTAGTTCCTACAACGTCATAAGCATTTTCTTTAAATATAGTACCATCAACAATATTACCTTTTGAATCATGCCAATAAAAGTTATCACCAACTTTTACTTTTTCAGCTTGTATTTTTATATTTTCTCCAGTTTTTGATTTACCATAGAAAGTTTTATAACTACCTTGTCTTTCTACTGGAGCTCCAATAGGCTCTAAGTCTGTTAATTTTCTAGTTTTCTTATATAACTCTAAAGATTTAAGTTTAAATTTACCTACATTATCTCTAGCAAACTTTTCTGCAGCAGCTACTTTAGCATCTACTCTATTAATATAATTTTTACCAGCAAAAGCTAACGATCCTTCATGAGAATAACCCATAGCTCTAGAACCAAGATACATTACAGCCATACGGCCTAATTCTTGACTATCAAACAAGCTACCAAATAAATTACCTAAAAAGCTTTTAGTTTTATCTTTTAAAGTTTTACCATCTTCATCTTTCTTATTACCTTCTTCTTCACCAGCCTTTTTAACATCTGCGTCGTTAGCATTTTTTCCAGGCTGATCAGAACTAGGACCTTCAGCATTTTTATTTTGATCGATTAAAGCATTTAATGTATCTGAAATTTTAACTTCTTTACTCTTACTTGTAGTACTTGTATCATCAGCACCATCTTCAAATGCTATTTCAGATGCAGATAGTCCACTTGAACCTATTACATTATTTTCATTTTCTTGAGCTGCCTTTAAATTATCTTGTGTTGTAATAACATTATTTTCTGCAGCATCTAATTCTGCTTTTGTATTAGCTACTACTTGTTCATATGCATTAACCACTGTTTCACTTTTACCAGAAGTTATTGCGTCATTTTTCTTCTTTTGGGCAGTATCTAATTTTTCTTTTAGTGTATTTACATTATCAACAGCTTGTTTATTTTTCTGTTCTGCATTATTAGTAACGTTTGTAGCTTCTGTAATATTAACAACAGCAACTCCTTTACCAGCATCTTCAACTTGAGCAGCTGCGCTTTCAATTAATGCTTCATTACCTGTTTCAACTGCGTTATTTAAATTATTTTCTGCAACAGCAGCATTAGCAGCTTTATCTGCTTTTAAATCTTCAAAACTATTTGTACCAGCAGATCCTTCAGGCATAGCTGCAAAATCTGAAAATAAAGAACCTGAAGGTGTAATAACTTTATTATCTCCTAAACCAACTTTTGCCATTAAATCTTTTGCAGCTTTCTTTTTCTCTTCAATATTTACTGAAGGAACTGGAGGATTATTAGTTGTAGGTACATTATCTTTAAATATAGGAGTAGCACTACCTAAATCATCACTATCTCCTCTACCAGCGCCAGCTTTATAAACCATATTTTCTGCGCCAGGTAATAATCTATTTACTTCTTCTTCTAAATTACGATCACTTGGAAAATCTACAAGACCACGTGGAATGTCTTGCCCTAAGTTAGCATATACAACTCCACCTTCTTCCATTCCTCTAGATCTAGTAGAAGATGGGATATAAGGATTTTTAGTGTTCTGTTCATTTACATTAGAAATAGAATCATCTTTTTGCTGATCACTGCCACTAAACAAGCCACCAAAAACTCTGGAAAAAAGAGACGGATCACTATACATGCCAGACTCTATTTCATTCATAGCTTTCATTGTATCTTCTGATCTACTTGCAATAGATTGTGTATCACCAGGATTTATTTGTCTTGCCATTAGTTGTGTACTTAAATTATTACGCGGAGCAGGAACTGGACCTAGAGAATCAAAGTTAAATTTTTCTGGATTCATTTTAACTTCTTGTTCTGCAGTTAATGGAATATCAGGATCAGCTAACATTTCATTTAATACAGCTGCATTACCCGCACCAATATAATATCCTGATCCATCTGGATTTGGAACTGCTCCTGGCTTTCTAATACTATCTACAAAATAATCTAATTGAGCTTCCATAGAATCTGATCTATTATTATCTTTTAAATATTTTTGAAAAGACTCAAATTGCCTTGGATTATCTTTACTACCTTTAGTAAACATAAATAAACCGTGACCACCAAAACCGCCTTTCTCTTTTTCTTTCCAATTAAAAGTTCCGCCAGTTTCATGATCTATTTGTCCTAAAATACCAGCAATAGCTTTATCATTATTAGGAAAATGATTTTCTTTTAAATAGCTATATATTGCTTTTTTATTTTCTATCTTTTTTCCTTCATTAGCGTATTCAGGTTTCATGTCTTGAATTTTTCTTCCATGATCATTCATTTTTTCTATGATTGGACCATATATATCAGTAGCTTCTTTATTGACTACGAATTCACCAGGGGTCAACCATGCTGGTACAGTATCAGTACCTTTAGGTTCTCCAGGATGATCGTATTCAGGAATCATTGCAAGCATAGGAGGAACTTCCATTTGTCCATCTGCAACATCAAATTCAAATGATGTCATATTGCCATAACGATCTTTTTTAGTGAATTTTTTAAGCTTCATATTAAACTCCTTTAGATAAAGGCCCCATTGAAAGTTCTATTTCTTCTGTGACTTCGCCACCTGATCTTTTATATCTTACTTTAGATAGTGGACCATTTACAAATCCACCTTGATTAAATAATCCAAAAGCTTTACCAGCTAATAAGCCTAATCCAACATAAGGAACAGCAGTACCTAACGCTGTCATAGCTCCACCCATAGCACCAGCTCCAGCAGTTCCACCTGCTAAACCACTAGCTAATGGAGAAGCTCCACCTAATGCACCACCAGTAGCAGCACTAGAACCAGCACCAAGTCCAAGTTTAGATAAACCAGACATTGCCATTGACTTACCTTTTGCCATAGCGCTAGACATTAATGGATCTATAAAAGTTTCACTAGCTCCTTTCATAGCAGCGTTTGCAGCCATTTGTGTAGCCTTTTCTCCTAATCCAGGAGCAGGAGCAGCTACGTTTACTGGGTTAGGTTGATAATTAGCTTTTTGAGCTGCCATTTGTTTTATTCTTTGTACGTCATAAGGACTAGCTAAATCTACCATTATTTACCTCCGCCACCAGTTGTGGTTTGAGTTTGTTTTTGTGGAGCAGCTCCTAAATATCCAAAGTATCTAGATGCAGCTGTATCTGGAGCATCTAATCTTTGTTGATTATATTGTTGTCTTGTACTTCCAACATCTCCTAAGCCTTTAATACCTCTAGCAATACCAGATTTATAATCTTCTTTCATACCAAGACCAGACATAACATCTTTTTGACGTTGTTGTTGAAACTGCATTGATCTATCAGCTAATGCTCCTTGCATAGCTTTTTCAGCACGTGCAGAACCTAATGATCCACCTAAAGCTGCTTGACCTGCTGCAGATCCCATAACATTTTGCATGTCTCTATTACGTGCTGCAGTATAATCATACTCGCCAGTACCTGCAAGAGCTCTTTGATATGAGTCTTTTATATCAGCGTCACCAGACATTTCTTCTCTAGCTAATCTTTCTGAAGCTGCTAATGCGTCTTTTTGACCTTGTGTCATAGCAGCTACTATAGAATCTGGATCTCCTTTAGTATCTTTATATCTTTGTGTTACGTCTGCTAAAACTTCTTCAAGATAAGGCTTAAATTCTTCGTCTATACCTGAAGTAGTTACGGTTTGTTGTGGTGCTCTTCCGCCTCCTCCCATAATTTATTCTCCTATTATTCCTCTTACTGAGGTATACATTTCTGCATTATATCTATGTTTTAATAATTTACCATACTTAAGTGATTGAGAACCTTCTCGTACAGAATCAGCTCTCCATAACATACCACCATTAAGTTTTGTATGTTTAATCATTTTATCGAATAATTTATATACTATATAAGCATTATTATTATTCTTTAAGTTTACAATACAATCTTTAACATCCATTACGTATTTATTATTATAATAGTTATTATATGATTGTGCTGTTAAAAATCCTTTTAATCCATTATTATAGTAACCTATAGCTAAATAATGTGGACTATGTTTTTGTTGTTCTACAATTTCTAAAAAGTATTTTATCCATACAGCTTCATTATATTCAAAGCCATAAAACTCACCATTATCAACAGTATAGTTTTTCATAAACTGTATTGCTTCAAATACGTTATTGTCCTCTATTAGTTTAATCATAATTTATGAAATTCCTTATAAATTTTAACACCTTCTTCATAATCACTATCAGACGTTTGATAAGTTTTAATTAACATTTCTGTACTTTCTTCAGTTATATCACCAATAGTGTGTATAGTAATAGCGTCCTTATCATAAAGAAGGCTTTCTTCATTATGCGTTGCACTTATTACTTGTCCTTTTTTATAATCCATTATATTACCTCATATACTTTCCATTGTAATGTACCTTGAATATTATCTACATTTCTAGTCCAAAGAGTAACTTTTAATACTACACCTGTAAAAGCAGGAGTACCTGTTGAATTATTATTCCAAGTAGTATTAAGGATTATCTCACATTGCCATCCCCAATCAACATTAGGAATAGCAGAGTTAGGAGCGAATACAGCAGCACCTGTAATACCAGCAACACCTACATAAGTTTTATTTGTATTTACCCAAGGAGTAGTACCTAAACCTGATACATTAATAAAATATGTTTTAGTAGCATGATATATACCTAAAGGAATAATAGCTGTTGACGGAATACTAAGAGTTCCTGAAGCTGCTAATATCTGTCGTGATATAACAGTTCCATAAAATCTTGAATCACCATTTTGTTTTATTTGCCAACCAGTTTGAAGAGATGTATTATAGTTACTTGATTGTAACGTCGTAGCAATTTGAGTCATTCCAATAGAATTCTGACCAATTCTATCTACATTTAAAGTACCTGTATCTATATCTCCAGCATCTAATTTTCCTCTTACAGCTACATTATTAAACACAGCATTTCCACTTGATCTTGAAATAGCCCAACCAGCGTTACCAACATTATTAAGATCAATAGGAATAGCACCATTATAGTTATTAGATATTAAATCATCAGCAATACCTACGTAGCCTAAAGGAGCACCAAATGTAACTGTAGCAGTAGTTGAACCTGGATGTTTTTCAGCTATATATTCACAAACATATTGTTTCTTTACTGTATTTGTTACGTCATAAGTAAATGGTTGTTGTTGCCATTTATTAGCAGCACCACTTTCCATAGCACCAAAAGATATAACAAACGTACTAAAATTAAAGTCTGTAGCAGTAGGTTTAGATGGTGGAGCTTGTTGAGGTTCAGTATAATATACTTTACCAGTAGCTCTATTATTAGAATAAAATAAAGTAGGATTAGTCCAATTAATAGTAACGTTAGTTCCAGAACCTGAAATAACTGCGTGACATACCCATGTTGGTACATTATCTGCTTGTGGTATTGTTTTTTGCCAACCAACAGATGAACTCCATTCACCAGTTCTAGTATTATAACCACTAGCCGCTGATGGAGCACTTGTTTGTACTGTTGCTGTTCTAATATATTGTTTAATCGTTGTATTAACTACAGTATCTGAAAATGGTGAAAACACAAGACCAGATACAGGAAGTGTAGGTAGTTCTCCAGAATAACTTAATACAGCTGAAAATCCTGATAAAGACTTTTGTTCATAGCTCATATCACTACCAGCTGCATCTGTAGCATAAACTAATATTCTATTATTACCAGATACTACACCAGAACCTAGATTTTGTATTTGACTTTGCAAAGCATTAATAGCATTAGTTGTTTCTTTTTCCCAAGCTGCATCAGCATCTGTTTTATTAGAACTTTGTGAAGGCTCTATAATAGTCATTATCTAATACCTCCATCTTGAACAGATAACTGAATTCCTGATATGCTCCACTTTTTATTTGTATTAGTTGAATCATCTACTCTATAGTGTAAAAATCTTCCTTGTCTTCTTAAATCAGATTTATAAGATCCAAATATTTTAAAAGAAGATTCAAGTATTGTACTTGCACCACTATTTAAATTTGGTTGATCAGAAGGATAATTACTTACTTCAGTTTTAATTTTTAAAGTACTAGTATTATTATTTGTATTATTACTAGACTCTTGTTGAGTTAATAGAGCAATATTATTAAATTGTTCAGTATAGAACTCAGGAGTTACTGATAAAGATAATCTTTCAATATGTGATGTATAATTACTACCACTAAATTGATAACCAATATCAGCAGCTATTATTCTATTATTATTATTAGCTGTAGCTTGTGCAAATACTGGAAATAGTTTACTTTGACTTAATACACCAGCAGCCCAAGGTCTATCATCATCTGAGTTACCTTTAACAGGAGCAACAACACCTGAGACTACATTATTTAAATCTCGTATAGTCCAGTTATTTAATTTATAATTATATATTAAAGCTTCAGTGCATTTAGTATTACTTCCTTTAGGATAGTTAATCCATATTTCTTCATTTGCTTGATTTCTTAACATAAATAACGAATTAATCGAAGCAGCATTATAATTTTTATAAAAGTAATCTCTTACTCTCATATCAGATACTGATTGAATATTACCAGGATTTCCTGAAAATAAGTATATATCATTACTACCAACAACTAAATGTCTGCCATCAAACTCTAAAACTCCATCAGTAGTTTGACAACCATATTGTGTTGTTATAGGAGAGAAAGAAACAGGTGCTAGTGGATTTCCTGTCAACCTAGCGGCATGAATAGAATCAGTTGTGTATATATACATGTTACCTGATAAAGGAACAAGATCTTGTATCACAGAAGTATCTGATAAAGTAAATTCATCTGCAGTATTTGCGCCACCAGCAAATGGATTCCAGTTTTGTGGTAAACCACCAGGTGCAGCAACATCAGATGTTCTTACAACTCCAGTAAGTTTTCTTA
>MDTA01171791.1_pt1 | contig 34022 bp, 33 predicted proteins | sample 811151 | NCBI WGS metagenome assembly MDTA01 (sample SAMN05326648, study PRJNA326480) | marine metagenome | isolation source: seawater | place: Indian Ocean: South | collected 2010
ACAATTTATGAAAAAAACTAAAAATAGCCCAAAAATTGTAATTATAACTGGAGGCTTGGGCTTTTTGGGCGTTCAGCATGCACAGGCAGTATTAGAGGGAGGTAATTACCCAATTCTGATAGATGTAAACATGAAAAATTTATCTAACATTAAAAAATATTTTAAGAAAAATTTTTCACATACAATTAATATTGAAAAGTGTGATATTACAAAAATAAATGATGTAAAACATTTAAAGAAAAAAATTATTTCGAAATATAAAAAAATAGATGCATTAATTAATAATGCATCTGTAAATTATACCTCAGAAGATATTAAAAAAAAAAAAATCAGTAATTTAAATATAGATGCATGGAAAAGAGATCTTGATGTCGGTCTTACTGGTTCAATGATTTGTTCTATGATATTTGGAGATGAAATAAATAAAAACAAAAATGGTGGAGTAATTATAAATATCTCCTCTGATTTAGGCCTTATTTCGCCTGATCAAAGGTTATATATTGATAAAAATAACAATTCAGTAAAACCTGCATCTTATTCAGCTGTTAAACATGGAATTATCGGATTGACAAAATACTTCGCAACTTATTGGACTAATAAGAAAGTAAGAGTAAATGCTATATGTCCAGGGGGAATGAAAAATAAAAATAGCAAAAAATTTATCAATAAAGTTAATAAATTAATACCTCTCGGCAGACTTGCAAACTATGGAGAGTACAAAGGTGCAATTAAATTTTTGTTGAGTGATGAGGCATCTTATATGAATGGTTCATCTATAGTGATTGATGGTGGAAGAACCATTATATAACTTAAATTAAAAATGCTTAAAGAGACCTATTTATACCTAATTTTTAATATTATTGCGGTATTATTGGGTTTTCTAACGTTACCAATTTTTACACATTATTTGTCCCCAGAAGAATTTGGAATTATCGCTATATTTTACCTGTTTGGTAATTTTTTAGCAGCTTTTCTCTCATTTGGTTTAATGAATGCTACGTATCGTTTTTTTTATGAGAGAAATGAAGATCTTGAAAAGTTTAAGGTTATAAATTTTACAAATATTTTTTTTATTATATTTTTTTTCGTAATTGGATATTTAATTATATCCAATTTTTTTGATATAATTTCATATTATATATTTGATAATAAAGTTGACTCACAGATTTTAAAACTTTCTTTTTTAGCTGGTTGTTTATTAAGATTATATTTATATTTTTTGAATTTTTTTATATATCAAGGTAATGCAAAACTATATTCCGCTTCTGAAATAACTTATAAAATTTTAACAGCAATCATTTCAATATTTTTTTTAATTTTCTTAATTCATGATTTTTATGCTTTAATTTATTCATCTATAATTACTTCAATTTTGATGCTGGTCACAGTCTTTTTTTTAAATAGAAAATTAATTAAATTTAAAGTTTCGTTAAAGGCTTTTAAAAATTCAATTATTTTTTCATATCCATCAAGTATTAATGAAGTACAGGGTCAGTTTCAAAATTCTTTTGATAAAGTTTACTTAAATAAGTTTTCTGGATTATACGATTTGGGTCTTTTAGAAATAGCAAATAAGTTTGGAAACTTAACTAAAATTTTTATTAATTCTTTTGCAAACGCTTGGATACCTCGATTCATGAATGAAAATAAAAATGAATCAAATTTTAATGAAAAACTATATGGTCAATATATTGAAGTTGTGGTGTTAATAAATTTAATATCTGTATTTTTTACAGTTTACTCTGAAGAAGTAATAATTTTACTTACAAATGAGGATTTTTATTTTGTAAAGTATTATGTGCCTTTAATTTTATTTTATGTTTACATTGGCAACATATTTAATCTTATTTTTAAATTACAAATATTTAAAAATAAAAAAATGTATTTACAAATACCAGTTTCATTCATTACTTTTATAACTAATATAACTCTTAATATTTTATTAATTCCAATTTACGGTACTTGGGGACTTATTGCTGCACTGATTATATCTTCAGTTGTCTCCAATTTGTTTATGTTCTTTAGATTAAAAGATTTTTTTAACAACAAACAAATGAATAATAAATTTTTTTTACAGATAATACTTTACATTATAATTATTTTTATTGTGTATTATATAATTTATCTAGATATAGATATGGTTTTAAAAATTCTTTTAAAAACTTTGCTATTGTTAGGATATTTTTTTGTGATAGTAATGTTTGGAATAATTAATTTGAAAAGAGTACTTCAATTAGTTAACCAAAGTATTAAAATTTTAATTAAAAAATGACATTTGATATATCAAAAAGAACTCATGATGAGTTTTATTTTAAAGACAAAAATTATTTTGAAAAACCTAAATATACTTCGATTTTTTTTACTAAACTTATAAAAAATTTACAATTTAAATCCTTACACGATATTGGTTGTGCGAATGGAGCATTATTAAATTATGTAAATTTCAAATTTAAAAATAAAGATTTGTATGGCTCAGATTTAAGAAAAGAGTTAGTTGCTGATGCAAAAAAAAAAATATAAAACATAAAAATCTAAAATTTTTTACGAATGATTTTACAAATTCCAAAAAAATTAGAATTAAAACAGATATTATAGTTTCTGTTGGAGTGATGGATATATTTGATGAGTTTGACAAAACAGTTAGACTTTTAATTAATAATTGCAATAAAAAGGGAAGTATATTTATTTGTCAGACTTTTAATAAATATGCAGTTGATATTGTTTTTAGACATAGAGATGTATCAAAAAAAAATTATCCAAAAAAAATTAATCAGATGGGTTGGAATATTTTTTCAATCAAATATGTTTCAGATCTTTTAAGAAAAAATAGAAAAGTTAAGAATTTCAAATTTCATCAAATTCATTATCCTAAAAATTTAAAAGTTTTAAAAAGAAATGATCCGATGAGATCATGGACTACATTTTATAATAATAAAAAGATTTTTCTAAATGCTTTAGGAGTTGTACACGATAAGTATTTTTTACAAATTAACTTAAATTAATGCCTGAATTAATATTTTTGAGGTTTGGACCTACATCAAAAATAATTGGAAAAATTTACGACCCTTGGTGGTTTAACGAAAATGGATTTAAAGTTAAATTTTGGGATTTAAGTAATATCTTTTATAATAAAGAAAAATTAACAAAATTTTACTCGATTTCTAAAGATTATAAATTCAATGGACCAAGGCATAAAATTTTTTTTACGAAATCTGATGTAATAAATGAAATAAAGAATTTTAATTCAGATACAATTTGTTTTTATTTTAATAGAGATCCATTTATAAATTATAAGGATGATGGCTGGTTATATAATAATATACTTAAATATACCAAAAAGATTTTACCTTTAGAATTTGAAAATATTCCAACTGATGAAAATATTTTGAAGAGAATTAAGTTTAATTTAAACTTGTATAAAACTAAATTTTTATCAAGAAAATTTAAAATAGATACATTTATAGGATGTGGAAAATTAGGCAGAAAATATTCAAGTAAAGTTTATCCCTACGCAAAATTTTTAAGTGTTCCATGTCCATTAATTAACTGGAGTAAACTTCCAAATATAGAAGATCGCAAATATAATGTATTTATTGATGAAAATATAATTTTTTATCCAGACTCAGTTTTATTTAATACAAAATTTAATATTGATCCAGTTGGATACTATAAAAGAATAAATTATATGTTAGATAAAATTGAGAAGTGGTCAAACAAGCCTACAATTATTGCAGCCTCAGGAAAATATTATTATGAAAAAAATCCTTATTCAGGTAGAAAATTAATTTATCACAAAACCTACAATTTAATTCAGCATTCAAGTTTAGTTTTGGGTCATGGATCAAGTGCACTTTATCAAGGAATTGTTGATAATAAACCAATTATTCATATTGATGACGAAAGTTTTACAAATGAACAAAGAATTGGAACAATTAAATTTTGTTCAAAAATAACTGGTAGAGCAATTATATTTGCAAAGGATATATCTGAGAGTTTTTTGGAAAAAGAAAATAAAATAAATGATAATTATAAAAATATTGTTAACAATTATTTTATGGAGGAAAATGTTAAAAAAAATTATCATGAAACAATTAAAGATTATTTGATTAAAAACTTACAATAAAAACTTTTTAAATTATTTTGCTAATGATTAAATTTATAAAAAAAATTTATATAAAAATAAGGGATTTTTTTATTGAGCTTTATTTAAGTAATTTATCAGAAAAAAAGAAATTTGAAGTAATTTACAAATTTTCTTATTGGAGAAGTAAAAAGAACGAGTCTTTAAGTGGTTATGGCTCTAGTATAGCATCAACAGAAAATCTTATTAAAGATTTAAAAAGTTTTATTATCAAGGAGGAAGTTAAAACAATTTTTGATGCTCCCTGTGGGGATTTTTTTTGGATTAAACAATTAAATTTTACCAACCTGAATTATACAGGGGGTGATATCGTAAAAGACTTGATTAAAGATAATAATTTTAAAAATAAAATAGATAATGTCAATTTTATAGAATTTGACATTTTAAACACAATACCAAATAACTATGATTTAATTATTAATCGCGATTGCTTAGTGCATTTTAAAGATGCAGATGTAATACAAGCTTTAAAAAATTTTAAGAAATCTAAATCAAGATTTTTTGCTTCAACTTCTTATCCCTCTATAAAAGAAAATATTAAATCTAATCTGCCTGATAATTGGAGACCAATAAATCTTTGTATTGAACCATTTAATTTACCTAAACCTTATGTTTTAATGAATGACAAAGAAAAAAAAAATAAAATTCCAACAGATGATGTTGAAGAAAAATATTTAGCAGTTTGGAAAATTGAGGATTTAGCTAATTTATTTAATGAATAGATATTAATGATAACAAAATCATATCTTCCAGCACAAACAACAAAAATATTAAGTTTTTTGTTTGTAATTGTAATTTTTTTACCGAAGATTACTTTTTATAAATTTCCAGGTTATTGGCAAGGTATAAGATTTGAAGAAATTACATTATTAATTTTTTTATTCATTATTTTTAAAAGAAAAACTAAATTGCAATTTGATTACATTGGTAAACCTTTTTTATTATTTTTTATATATTTTTTATTTTCAAGTATAATTGGAATTTTTAATGGAATAGAAACAAATGTAATTTTTTATTTTAGATATATAGAATATATTTTAGTTCTACTACTTTTGAATTTAATAAAATTTAATTCAAATTTTTTGGTAAAAGTTTTTAAAACTTTGATTATTATAAATTTGCTAGTGGTAATACTTCAAATAAATGGATATCTTGGTGTAATTTCATCTAAGGGATATTTTCAATCATTACCATTTGCGATACCTTATGGTATATTTGGAGGACCCTGGGAGCTGAGTACATGCATAGGTCTATCATATTTTATTGTTGCAAACTTTTCAGAAAAAAAACTGGATAAATTAATTTATTTAATACCAGTAATATTTTTAATTAATGTAGCTCAAACAAAAGCAAGTGCATTAGCTTTTGCATTAAGTTTTGTTTTTTTTATATTTCATAAAGATAAAAAATTAACGTTTCTTTTAGCTGGTTTGTCATTGCTGATTTTTATATTTTTTTTAAGAGATATTATTTATCAAAATTTAATTTTATCAGTAAATCCTCTTGATCCTTTTGCTTTAAGTTCTGAAAATAAATTGTTTATAACAACAATTACAAATTTAGATTTTAATTTTATCGCTAAGTCATTAGTAAATTTATTTGTTTACCAAAAACCTCTTTTTTTTAGTGAAATACCTAATTGGGATTATTTATCTTTTCAATATAGAATAAATATTTGGTTAAAATTGTATCAAGAATATTTGACTAATTTTTATACTATTATATTCGGCACAGGGTTTGGCAAACAGATATATATTGAGTCGTTTATTTTAAGAATTTTATTTTCATTCGGTATAGTTGGTGTGATAATTATTTTTTTCTTAGCAAGACATATACCATTTTACTTATTTGTTTATATTTTTTTAGCAGGGATAACACTTGATCTTTTAATTAGTTTCAAAATATTTATTATTTGCTCATTATTAATCTTTCTCCATAAGAATAATAAGTTTAAATGAAAAAAAAAAAAATATTATTTATTTCACAGGTATTTTATCCTGAACAATTTCCAATAAATATAATAGCACAAAATATTAAAAGATTAAGATATGATGTTGATGTTATTACTGGATATCCTACATATCCAAAATTTCAAAATTTTTTAAAATATTTTAAATTATATCCTTCAAAATCTTCATTTAAAAAAATAAAAATTTATCGTGTTCCAATTTTCCCAAGAATTAAAAATTCTTTTTTATATTTATTTTTAAATTATGTTTCATTTATTTTAAGTGGAATTTTGTTTTCAAATTTTTTTTTATATAAAAAGAAAATTGATTATATTTTTGTTTATGCTACTTCTCCATTGCTTCAGGCATTAATTGGAGTTTTTTTAAAAAAGATCAAAAAAGCAAAATTAGTAATCTGGGTTCAAGATTTATGGCCAGAAAGTCTTGAATATACTGGGTATATTAAAAATAAGTTTTTATTAAACTTAATAAAAAAAATAGTAAAATATATTTATGATCAATCTGATTTAATATTGGTCCAGTCAGAAAGTTTTAAAAAAAAAATAAATAAAATTACAAATAAAAAAACTATTATTTTAAATAATCCAAGCGTAGATTTTTTCAAAAATTCTATTAATAAAAAAGAAAAAAAGTTTATTTATCTTTATGCTGGCAATGTAGGATCTGCACAAGCAATAATTAATTTAGTTAAATTAGCAAAATTTTATAAAAATAATAAACAAATATTTTTTAATATAGTTGGGTCAGGTTCTGAAACAAAAAAGATTAAAAATATTATTAAATTAAATAATTTAGAAAATATAAAGCATAGAGAACAAGTTGATTACAATGAGATAAAAAAAGAATATAAAAAGTCTGATATATTAATTGCCATATTAAAAAAACATGAATTATCAAAGTTGACAATTCCATCAAAAATTCAAGCTTATATGTCAGCTGGTAAACCGATACTTTGTTGTATTGAAGGGGAAGCATCTGATTTAATTAAAAAAGCTAATTGTGGTTTTGTTAGCAAAAGCAATGTTATAAATTTGAAAAAAGTTATAAAAAAGATAAATAGCACAAAAAGTACAAAGTTGAGAGAACTGGGTAAAAATGGTAGAAAATATTTTCTTAAAAACTTTTCTGGAAAAATAGTAACTTTAAAGTTAGATAAAATATTAAAAAAACTTAAATGAATAAAAAAAAAATTTTAGTTTTAGGAGTTAATGGACTCTTAGGTCATAGAGTTTTTATTAATCTTAATAAAAATAAAAAATTTAAGGTCATTGGTACCTTAAGAAGTATGAATAAAAATAATATTTTTAAAAAAAAAAAAATAATTGAAAATTTTAATGTATTAAATTTTGACAATTTAAAAAAAAAAATAAATTATATAAGACCTGATTTTATAATTAATTGTATAGGTGTAACTAATAAGAAAATAAAAAATAATAAAACAAGTGATTTAATTTTAATAAATTCTGTTTTACCACATTATCTAGATAGTTTATCAAAGAAACTTAAATTTAAATTAATTCACATAAGTACTGACTGTGTATTTTCAGGTCTAAAAAATTTTTACACAGAAATTGATCCTTGTGATGTCCAAGATCTCTATGGTTTAACAAAATTTATAGGTGAAATCAGGAATTCAAAAAATCTTACAATAAGAACATCAATAATTGGTCATGAAATGAGTGAGAAAAATGGATTATTGGAATGGTTCTTGTCCCAAAAAAGCGTAAAAGGATTTTCTAAGGTTGTTTATTCAGGAGTAACTACAAATCAATTATCTGAAATAATTGAAAGATGTATAACAAAGTACAATTTAAGTGGTTTATTTCAAGTATCATCAAAACCCATCAGCAAATTTGAATTACTCAAATTAATTAAAAAAATTTATAAAAAAGACATTAAAATTAAAAAAAGTGTTAAAATGAAAAAAAAATTGATATTAAATTCAAAAAAATTCACAAAAAAAACAAAATATCTAGTAAAACCATGGAAGGATCAAATTGAAGAAATGAGATTTCAAAACAATGAAAAATACTAATATTTTTAAAAATAAAACATTCTTGATTACTGGTGGAACAGGTTCATTCGGATCTCAAATGGCATCTACCTTATTAAAGTTAAATATTAAAAAATTAATTATTTTTAGTAGAGATGAAAAAAAACAATTTGATATGATGAATGAGTTAAATAATAAAAAACTTGAATTTGTAATTGGGGACGTAAGAGACAAACAGTCTATTGACTCAGTTTTGAGATTTGGTGTAGATTATGTTTTTCATGCCGCAGCACTAAAGCAAGTTCCTTCATGTGAATTTTTTCCACAGGAGGCAGTAAAAACTAACATACAAGGTGCAGAAAATGTAATGGAATCTTGTATAAAATTTAATGTAAAAAAATGCGTTTTTTTGAGTACAGATAAAGCTGTTTACCCAATTAATTCTATGGGCCTTTCAAAAGCTTTAATGGAAAAGTTGTTAATCGCTAAATCCAGAAAAACTAAAAATACTGTACTTTGTGGAACAAGATATGGAAATGTTATGGGAACGAGAGGTTCTATAATTCCCCTTTTTATTAATCAAATAAAAAATAATAAAAAACTAACAATAACTAATCCTGATATGACAAGATTTTTAATGTCTTTAGAGGAATCTGTAGATTTAGTCCTTCATGCGTTTAAAAATGGAAAAAATGGAGAAATACTTGTTCATAAAGCTCCATCGGCAACAATTAAAAACTTATTTAATGCATTTAAAAAAATTTTTAATAAAAATATTAGCTATGAGTTAATTGGAGTGAGAAATGGTGAAAAATTTCATGAAACTCTTATATCAAAAGAGGAGATGTTTAGGGCAAAAAATAAAGGTAAATTTTATATTATTCCTCCAGAATATAAAGATATTAATTATTCAAAATATTTTTTTAAAGGTAATACAAAGTCAAAAATTCCAAATGAATATAATTCATCAAACACAGAAAGATTAAATCCAGATCAAGTAATTAAAGTTTTATATAAAAGTCATCATATAAGAAAAATGATTTCAAATGATTAAAGTTGTTACACTAGTTGGAACTAGACCTGAAATAATTAAATTGTCTTCAACTATAACTAAATTTGAAAAGTATTTTAACCATACATTGATTCACTCTGGACAGCATTACGATTATGAATTAAGTGAAGTTTTTTTTAAAGACCTTGGCTTGAAAGAGCCAAGCATTTATCTAAATTCAGCTAAAAAAAATGCAGTTGAAACAATTTGTTCAATAATAACAAATTTCTACAATAAGTTAATTAAATTAAAACCAGATGCTGTTGTAGTTTTAGGAGACACAAATAGTGCAATGGGTGTTTTTGCTGCAAAAAAACTTAAGATTCCAATATTTCATTTAGAAGCTGGTAATAGATGTTTTAATCTTAATAATCCTGAGGAATTAAATAGAAAAATCGTTGATCATATTTCTGATATAAATATGCCTTATACATCAATTGCTAGATCATATCTTTTAAATGAGGGAATAGACCCAGACAAGATAATAAAAGTCGGTAGTCCGATGAGCGAGGTATTATTAAACATAAGTCCAAGATTAAAAAAAAGAAATACATTAAATAAATTTAAGTTAATTAAAGATAAATACTTTCTTGTTTCGTTTCATAGAGAAGAAAATATCCTTGATCCTAGAAAAGTACAAAAATTCGTTGATTTATTAGATTATTTAGCAAAAGAATATAAACATAAGGTTATTGTATCGACCCACTTTAGAACAAAGGAAGTATTAAAACAAAAAAAATATTCAAATAATTTGGTTGAATTTCATAAACCTTTTGGTTTTATTGATTATATTAATTTAGAGATTAATTCTAAAATTGTTTTTTCTGATAGTGGATCATTGACTGAAGAGTCTTCAATTTTAAATTTTCCTGCAATAGATTTGCGAGAAGAAAATGAAAGACCAGAAGGTATGGAGGAGGGGATTGTAACACTTACTGGCTTGGATTTTAAAAAAATAAAGATAGGTATAAAATTTTTGTTAGATAAAAAAAAAAAAATTAATAAGTCAAAAAAAATTAGTGTTGATGATTATAAATCATTAAATTTTTCAGATAAAGTTGTGAATACAATAATTAGTTATATTAATTATGTTAACAAAAAAAATTGGTTTAAACATACAGATAGTGATTAATGTCTTTGCGATATATTTACTTTAGTTCTTTTTTGTTAATTTCTTTAATACCACTTTTTTTAGTTACTGGACCTTTTTTAGCTGATTTGAGCGTTGTAATATTAAATTTTTTTTTTTTTTATGTAATTTTTAAAGAAAAAAATTATTCTTTATTAAATAATAAATTTTTTTTAATTTTTATAATTTTCTGTATTTATTTAGTTTTAAGAGCTCATTTTACAACCAATTTATTTGTTTCTATAAAGAGTGTTCTCTTTTATTTCAGATTCTTAATTTTTGCTTTGATGGTTTATCTAACTTTAAAAAATTATCCAAATTTTATCAGAAAATTTTCAATAATATTTTTAATCACTATTAATTTTATCTTATTTGATAGTATTTTTCAGTTTCTTGTTGGAGAAGACATATTTGGAATTAAATCAAATCATCACACTAGAATTAGTGGGCCTTTTGGTGATGAGCTGGTCTTAGGGTCGTATTTATCTAGGTTCTCACCATTTTTAATTTTTATATTTTATTATTCAAACAAACATTTGAAATATTTATCTATTTTAACATTTGCATTGGGATTTTTAGTGACTTTATTGTCTGCTGAGAGAACAGCAACAATATTATATTCTATCACAATATTATTTTTTATATTTTATATTAAAGGTTACTCAAAGTTTAAAATAATGGTGTTAATATTATCATTGATTTCTATTATCTTTATTTTAAATACCAATAATCAAAAACAAAGACTGTTTGTTAATTCGCTACAAAATATTCAAAATGGTGAGGTGTGGATTTCAGTAATGCATGATGCTCATATGCGTACATCTCTAAATATGTTTTTACAAAATCCTATTTTTGGAGTTGGACCAAAAATGTTTAGATATCATTGTTCTGAAAAAAGGTATGAAATCAAAAACCCTCCTAATAACAAATCAAATGAACTTAGATGCAGTACACATCCTCACAATCTGCTGATACAAGCAATGGCAGAGACGGGAATTATTGGTATGTTTTTTTATCTATCAGTTTTTTTCTATGTTATCTTTCAATTAATCAAAGATATTATTGATAGATTTAATAGAGTAAATAAATCAATTTTAAATTTCAGGATCTTTTTTCTTTATAGCTTTTTTATAACTTTATGGCCTTTAGCCCCATCAGGTAATTTATTTAATAATTGGTTGTCTATAATCTTTTTTTATCCACTTGGTTTTTACTTATATTTCAGTAAACATAAGTAATGATAATATTTTCTTTGTGTATAATAATATCAATAATTATCTTTCTTAATCATGAAAAGGTTTTTTCTTTTTTGAGAGTATTTGACTATCCTGATAATAATAGAAAAATTCATAAACAACCCATTTCACTTTCTGGTTCTATTTTTTTAATTATAAATATCTCAGTTTTTCTTATTTATTTGTTTTTTTTTAACAATGATAATTTTTTGGATCTTTTTAAAAAAAAACGTGAATTTTTCTTCTTAATATTTGCTCTTTATGGTCTTTATGGGATTGGTTATTTAGATGATAAATACAATATTAATCCATGGACAAAATTAGCAGCTACTTCTTTCTTTCTAATTTCGGTAATGTTGGCAGATCAAAATCTAATAATTCAAATATTATATTTTAAATTTCCAAATACAGTCACTCAAATTACATTAGATAATCTATCTATTTTTTTTACATTGATATGTTTTGTAGCTTATTTAAATGCAATAAATATGTTTGATGGTATTAACCTTCAAATAGGAGTGTATTCAATTTTATTATCACTTTATCTAATTGTTCAAAACATTTTTACAGAACTAAATATTATTTTAATTATATCCTTAGTACCTTTTTTAATTTTGAATTTTAAAAATAAAGTTTTCATAGGGAATAGTGGCGCAACAATAATCGCATTTATATATGGTTATCAATATATAAAAGGCTATAACATCGGATTTATTGAAATAGATCAAATTTTAATTTTAAATTATTTTATAGGACTTGATTTATTAAGAGTTTTTATTTTGAGAGTAATAAATGGGAAAAATCCATTGTCAGCTGATCAAAATCATATTCATCATTTATTAATTAAAAAGTTTAATTATTTTCATGCTATTTTGATTAATTTTTTTATGATTTTAATTCCAGTTTTATTAAGTGAGGTTTTTAAAAATAATTGGATAATTCTTGTAGCTTTTATATTTTTTTATATTTTTTTAATTATATATTTAAAAATTTCACACAAATCTGTTAAGAGTAATTAATAAAACACTTCCTAAAGCAAAAATCATGATTATATAAATAAAATTTTTTGTTGATAATTTATTCTCTTCAAAAGATGGATTAGTTGGATAAATTTTGAGATGTTCAAATTTATCAGACTCCAATATCATTATAACTTTTTCAATTTCATTTTGTTTTTGGTTGTTTAAATTAAGTTCACCTACCAAAATTTTTAATTTTTCATAATTTTTATTATTTTCTTCTAGTTGTGTCTGACTGAATAATTCTTTATTAAGAAAATTCTTGCTTTTTTCTATAAATATTTTGTTTATTGAAAACTCTTCTTTGTAAACATCTATAATTTTATTCTCTGCATTTGAATTTATATCTTTTATCAATTCAAGTATAAATAATTTATAATTATTGTAATTCTCTTTATTATCGAGTCTAGCCATTACATTAATTGATATTACATTAACATTTTTTGTTCCTACAACATTATTTTGATTTTCTATATCAAAGTAAATATGACCTTGATCAATCTTTTCTTTTAACTCTTGATTTTTTACATTTTTTAGCAAATCATTTTTATCTTTGAATGTATTAATAATATCGTATTTAAGATTATGTTTTAGATCATCCTCTATTGGAAAGTATTGTTCTTTTAGATTTACTTTCATTATATAAGGACCCATCTTTTTATATGCATTTAAACCTAAAGCAATAATTAAACCGGCAAATAGCGCAAAAACTATATATAACCTTTTTAAATAAAGATCTTTTATAACATCTTGTGGTGATGGTTGTTTAGAATTTCTTTTCATTGTTTCATCTATATATCAAAGCTTAACTTTAAGACAAGATTACAATTTATTTATTATATCTTTTTGCAAATAATCTAGTCGATCTCAAAGAAATTGCCATACTGGTTAATGTTGGATTTACATAATTTAATCTTGGGAAAATTGACTGATCACAAATATATATATTCTTACAATCCCAGATTTGACCTAATTTATTTACCACACTTTTTTTTGAAGAATTTCCCATTATTGCTCCTCCACTTTCATGATGAGAAAAACCAGGATTTGGTAAATTATTAAAAATTTTATAATTTGACTTTGATTGAAATATATTAATTTTCAAATCTTGTGATAAAACTGACAACAACTCATGAATTACTTTCTTTTGGTCTTTCCATGTAGTTTTTTGGTTTTTTGTCCAATTAAAATTTACTTTTAACAAGGGTATTCCGTATTTATCTTTTTTATTTTTCGATAGTGAAAGATAATTTCGAGTTTTTGTTGGACAATCAGCAAAACTATAAATTGATAATATATTTCTAATTTTATCAATAGTTCCATGTATTGAATAATTAAGATTAGATTTAATTTTTTGCTCATATTTTCTAAATGGCGCAAAGTAAAATCCGTTAGTAAACTTATTAGGATTTAAAGGATCAAATATATTGTTTATTTTATGTTTCTTATTTCTTTTTAAAAAACCAGTGTAAGCAATACCAATGTGATCAAAGAATTTTTTTCCTAACAAACCCATGTTATTTCCGATACCTTTTTTAAATTTTTTCGTTTTTGAATTTAAAAGAATTTTAACTGTTTCCAACGGTGAAGCAGATAAAAAAATAACATCTGAAAAAATAATATTCTTTTTGTATGTATATCTATCTATAATTTCAACACCTTTTGCAACACCTTTCTCATTAGTAATAATTTTCCTTACTATAGAATTTTTTATTATTGTGAAATTTTTATTTTTTATAATTTCTTTGAGCATCGGGTTTAAAGGACCTGATTCATAATTTAAGGTGGGAAGGACTGTTGCTCTTCTATTTTGCCATTTATTTTCAACTAATTTAATAAATTTATCTTCAATTTTATTAAATTTTTTGTTTTTAATAATGTTTCCGTTGTTAAATTTTTTTAATAATTTTTTATTTCCAGTTAATATAAATTTTTTTTCTATTTCTTTGTAAAAACTTTTAATTTCATTATATTTTAAAGGCCATCCATTATTATTAGAAAATTCATTCTCTGGATATCTTGGTGAAACTCTTCCCCATAAATGACCGCGTCCTCCAATTTTATTTATTTCATAAGTCTTAAATTTATCTTTACTTATAGAAACAATGTCATTTTCTTTATTTGAGATTATAGAATTCATACGATAAATAATAGGATTTTTGAATTTATTAATACTATTATTTTGGATTAAAGATTTTAAAATTAAATATGAATTTTTAATTTTTGAAAAATCTTTTTTTTGCCATTTTTTTTTAAAAAAATTTTTCTCTAATAGATCATAACCATCTATTGCAGTCACTTTATAATTGTTTTTTATCAGTTCATTACATACACAGGAACCATTAAGACCCATCCCTACAACCAAAATGTGTTTTTTTTTCATACAAATTCTAAATTTTGAGATTATTAAATATTATTTTGAAGCTTTTTAAAATTTGATCTAGGAAATTTTTATCTCCTATGAAATGAATAAAATTTAACCATACAACTTTATTTTTTAAAATACTTTCTGCATTCTTACATTTAGTGTTTTTATAATTTACTTTTATCATAGAACTTTTCCAACCAAACTCTGGAGTCTTATAAACAGGTTTATACAATTCATCTTGGATATTAATATTCATTTTTTTGCAAGCATTTATAAAATTTTTTTTTTGATATTTTTTTAAAAAAAATTTACTCATCTTAAAACCATAAAAATATCCAGTTTTTAAATTATGATTTTTGTCAAATTTTAAAGTTTACAATTCTTTAAATTTTGAGATTTCTTTTGTAAAATAATTAATGTTATTGTTTATTAAATTAATATTTTTTTTAAATTTATTCAGTTTATATAAAAGTAAAGCAGATTGAATTTCTGTAAGTCTATGATTTACTCCTAAAGTTTTAAATGGACTTGAATAGTTTCTTCCACAATTGATTAAAGACAAACATTCTTTATATTTCTTTTTGTCTTTTATTATTAAAAACCCACCTTCACCAGAGGTTATTAATTTCGACTGTTGAAAACTAAAAGTACCAAAATCCCCAAATGTTCCAGCACCTTTATTATTCCAAAGTGCACCATGAACATGAGAGCAATCTTCTATTAATACAATATTATTTTTTTTACAAATTTTTACTATCTGATCAATGTTGGATATCATAGAACCAATATGAACTAGAATAAGAGCTTTAGTTTTTTTAGTAATTTTTTTTTTCAAATCCTGAATATCGATACATAATGTATCCTTGTCTATGTCTAAAAATTTTAATCTAAACCCAAGTTCTAATGCTGCTGAGGCTGTTGTGTGATAAGTAAATGATGAAATAAGAACCTCATCTCCAAATTTTAAATTAGATGCCTTAAGTGCCACAGAAATAGCTACAGTCCCATTTGACAAACACAAGCCATACTTAGCCTTTTGCATTTGTAAAAAAACTCTTGTAAATTTTTGATTATATTTTCCTGGGTATGGTGCTAAATTCCAATTACCAGATCTAATGACTTCTTTTATTTCTCTAAAATTATCAAAAAACTTAGGCTTATAATTTTTTCTATAAAGTCTTGCATAAATAACTTTATTTTTAATTTTTTGGATATATTTAGATTTTGTGTGCATATAAACTGATTATATATATCATATTTTATTATATATAACATAAATTAGCCTAAACTTTATGAACAATATAAATAATAAAATTAAAATGTTATTGAAACATAATATTAGAAAAATTTTATTTTTATTTATTAGATTAATAAAATTTTTTATTAAAAAAAAAAATTATATTATCATTCAAAGTTATAGTCCTTTTTCATATTCTGAAAATTCTAGATATTTATTTGAATATATGTCTAAATATCCGGCAGGCAAATTTAGAATATTTTGGAATACAGAATCAAAAGTAATTTCTAAATATTTAAGAAGAAGGAAACTTGATTACATTAATTTAAGAGAAAATCCTTTTAAATTCTTATATATTTTTTTATCGTGTAAAGTTTTGATTGATTGTGGCACAAAATTTTTAAATTTTTTAGGATTAGCAAGTAATGACAAAAAAATAATCAAAATTAGTATTTATCATGGTGGTGGTCCTAAAACAATGCCGATATCGAAAGTTCTTACAAGAGAAAGACAAAAAGATATTGATGATCATAATTCATTTAATTTTATCAATTTTTGCTCAAATTATTTAAAAAAACAGTGTGAAAAAAATTTCAAATTAAATAAAAAAAAAACTTTATCCTTGGGTTTTCCTAGATGTGATCAACTATTTATAAGTAAAGATAACAATACATTTAAATACTTAACTAAAAAAAATAAATTAAAAAGTAAAATAATTTTATACACCCCTACTTGGAGAGGTTATGATTATAATTTTCCTTTAAATTACATGAAAGGAATAAACTATAACAACTTTAATAATTTTTTAAAAAAAAATAATATTTTTTTTTTTTACTCTTGTCACCCAAATCAAATAGATAAAAAAATACCATTAAATTTAAGTAGAATAAGGTTTATAGATATTAACAGATTTCCTTTTTACGACACTAATTTGTTTTTGAACGAAGTCGATATACTTTTAAATGATTATTCGGCTAGTTCAACAGATTTTGCAATATTGAAGAAACCACAAATATTTTTTATGCCAGACTATAATAAGTATTTAAATTATCAGGGTTTTCTAGAAAATTATAAAAAAAATTTAATTGGTCCAAACATTAAAAATTTTGATGAATTAAAAAAATATATAATTAAATACAAAAATTCCCCCAATTTATATTCAACGCAATATAATTTCAAAATTAAACAATATTTAGATAAATATTATGACTTGAGTATTAAAAATTCGTCAAAACTATTGTCAGACTTTGTTGCTTCTAAATTATAGACATTATATCTTCCTTAGAAGATTTTTTTTGCCTCATGATAATCTTTAATTCTATTAATGTTTATCCACGGAAAATTTTGATTTTTTAAAATTTTAAAACTTTTAGGATTTTCTTGTATAAAATCATTAATTACAATTTCCCAAGAAAGTTTTTTATTTTTTTTATTTTTAAAATAATTATCCATGAATAAAAATATTTTTCTCATCAACTGATAAGAGATTTTGTTAATTCCAATGACTTCTCCAATAGGCTTTGTTATATTTGGTATTTTAGAGATTTTTTTAACAAAGAGTTTATCTTCTGAAATATAAAAAATTTCTTTATCCAATTTTTTAGTAATTTTTTTTATACCAATTATATTTTCATAATTTGATTTAATCAGGTTATCTAAATATTTTTCACTAAATAAAATATCAGCATGAAATAAAATAGTACTTTTTCTTGAATTTTTCCAAAGTTGCTTAAATTTATACCATGTAAATGAGTGACCATTTTTTGAATAATTATTAATATTTTTATAGAAAATTTTAATTTTTTTATATTTTTTTAAATAATTTTTAATAAGTATTGATTTATAACCAGTCATTATATTTATTTTTTTTACTTGTTTTTTAATTAGCAACTCAAACAAATAGTCAATAATTTTTTTTTCTCTTATCTCGAACAATGATTTAGGTAATTTTTTCCCTCGTTTTCCAATCCTACTTCCTGTGCCTGCAGCCAAAATTAAGATGTTGTAATTACGTAGATCTATTTTATCCATGCTCGCAGAAGTATTCTATTACTATCTTCACTAATTTTAAATTTTGTTCTTCCATGAGCTAAAATTTGGTTATTCAACAAAATAATATCACCACCATTCAGTCTATATTTTTTTTGATATTTTTTTTTAGATAGCATTTGATCTAATTTTTTTAGAGCAATTATTTGTGATTTCTTTTTTTTTTTATTTTTAATTTTAAAACCACTATCAATATAATCTTTTAGATATCTAAATGATAATTTATTATTTTTATAAATAAATATTGGTTTTAAAAAAGTGCTATTTTTTTTAAAACCTCTTCGTTCAAATATTATTTTTTCTTTAAGTGTTTCTAAAATTTTTTTATTATTTTTTTTTAAGTCTCTATAAATTTTATTTGTATATGCTATTATTGAATCACCACCACTTTTAGCCTGTTGTGCGCATGCCATAATAATATATTTCGGAGGAGTATTAAGTTGAGGTCCATCAGAGTGAATTGAGCCACCTAAATTTGTTTGATGGTATCTTAAATTTTTCTTTAAATTTTTTTTAAATTTTAAAATTAAATTTTTTTTTGGACTTACTTTTACTATTTTTAGTCCTTTTTCATTTTGTTTCAGCAATGTTGAAAATTTTTCAAAAAGTTTAACTTTTCTTTGAAGCTTAACTTTATTATTTTCAAAATTTTTAATAATTAAAAAATAATCATTTTGATCAAGGTATTTATTTTTTAGGTTTCTAAAGCTTTTCTTTAGATTGTTAAGATTTTTTATATTTTTAGAATTGTAGAATAAGTCAAAATTTTTTATAAAATCTAAGTTATTTTTGTCTGTTGATTTTAAAATCATTAAAAACTGTTTTAATTTAATATAAAATAATTATTTATTAAATAAATTTAAATAATAAATAAAAATGATTAGTATCAAATATGTTTATATTGTATATCTATTCATTTCAAGAATGATATATTTTAAAATTTACAGACAATATGAAAATAAGTAAAAAAAAAGTTTATGTTGCGATGAGTGTTGATTTGATTCATCCTGGACATTTAAAGATTATAGATCATGCAAGAAAATTAGGTGATGTAATAATTGGTTTATTGACAGATAAAGCCATAAGTAGTTACAAAAAACCACCTATTATGTCTTATAAAGACAGACAAAAAATCGTTTCATCCTTAAAAGGCGTAATTGATGTAATTCCTCAGAACACACTAGACTATCAAAATAATTTAAAAAAGATTAAGCCAGATTTTGTTGTTCATGGAGATGATTGGAGAAAAGGACCACAAAAAAATATTAGAAAAAAAGTTATTCAGGTATTAAAAAAATGGAAAGGCAAGCTTATTGAGGTTCCTTACTCAAAAGAATATTCAACAAATAAAATTAATTCATTAATTTCTCAGATTGGAACAACTCCAGATATAAGAAGGAAATCATTAAAAAGAATGATGTTAAGTAAAAATTGTTTAAGATTTTTAGACATACATAATGGTTTAAGTGGCCTCATCATTGAAAACACTAAAGTGGAAGTTGATGGTAAAACTGAAGAGTTTGATGGCATGTGGGGAAGTTCACTAACAAACTCAACGGCTAAAGGTAAACCAGATATTGAGGCAGTTGATCTTACAGAAAGAGTTCAGTTATTAAATGAGGTATTAGAGGTTACATCAAAGCCAATTATTTATGATGCGGATACAGGTGGAAAGTCTGAGCACTTTGTGTTTACAGTTAAAACACTCGAAAGACTCGGTGTATCTGCTGTAATTATTGAGGATAAAATTGGGCTTAAAAAAAATTCTCTGTTCGGAACAGAAGTTTATCAACAACAAGATTCAATATCATCATTTTCAAAAAAACTCAAAATTGGAAGCAAGGCAAAAGCGACTGACGAATTTATGATTATAGCTAGAATAGAAAGCTTGATATTAAATAAAGGTTTAAATGATGCTTTAAAAAGAGCCAAAGAGTACATTAAGGCAGGTGCAGATGGAATAATGATTCATAGCAGAAAAAGAGATCCTTAAGAAATTTTTGATTTTTGTAAAAAATACAATAAGTTTAAAAATAGAAAACCACTTGTGATTGTTCCTTCTAGTTTTAGTCAAGTTAAAGAAAGCAAATTAATTAAATCTGGTGCAAATATAATAATTTATGCTAATCATTTGTTAAGAAGCGTGTATCCAAATATGTTAAATACTGCTAAGAGTATATTAAGTAATAAAAGATCTCTTGAAGCAGAAAAAAAATTATTATCTATTAAGCAAATTTTAGAATTAATTCCTGGTACAAAATAATAATCGAAAATGTCACCCAAAAGTCTTTATAATTTTCTCAAAAAAAATAATATTGAATTTTATACTGGGGTACCTGATTCTCTTTTAAAAGATTTTTGTTTTTATGTTTCAGACAAATCAAAAAAAGAAAATCATATCATAGCTGCCAATGAAGGATCTGCAATGGCTATTGCTACTGGTTATAACTTAGCCACAAAAAAAATACCTGTGGTTTATTTACAAAATTCCGGATTGGGAAACTTAATTAATCCATTATTAAGTCTAGCTGATCAAAAAGTTTATAGTATACCAATTTTGGTAATTGTTGGTTGGAGAGGTCAACCAGGTGTGAAGGATGAACCACAACATCAAACACAAGGATTAATAACAGAAAGATTAATAAGCACATTAAACAAAAAATATAAAATTATAGATGGAAATCAAAAATCAGATTTTAAAAAAATCAAATCAGCCATTTTGACTATAAAAAAAACAAAAGAGCCATTTTTCTTAATAGTAAAAAAAAATACGTTTGAAAAATATAGAGTAAAAAAAAAAATAGACCATTTCTTGATGACAAGAGAAATAGCTATTGAGACCATTATTAATAATTTTAAAAAAAATTATAAAGTAGTCTCGACTACAGGTATGATATCTAGAGAACTTTACGAAATAAGAAAAAAACAAAACAAAAAATTAGAAAACGATTTTTTGACCGTCGGATCAATGGGACATGCATCCCAAATTGCACTAGGTATTGCTTTAAAGTCAAAGAAGAAAATTATTTGTTTAGATGGAGATGGATCTTTTATAATGCATATGGGCGGTATTTCAACAATAGGAAATTTAAAATTAAAAAATTTTATTCATATAGTTATTAATAACTATGCTCATGACTCTGTTGGAGGACAAGAAACAAGTTCAGTTACTTCTAATTTAAGTAAAATCGCTCTTGCTTGTTCATACAATAAAGTTTTTCCGAATATAAATGATAAAAAAAAATTAAATAATGCCTTAAAGTTAATTAATAAATTTAATGGACCTATCTTTATGGAAGTAATTGTTAAAAAAGGATCGAGAAAAAATCTTGGTAGACCTAAAGAAACACCAATTCAGAATAAAAAAATTTTTATTAAAAATATTAAAAGATGATTGTTAATACTGACAATAAATATACAAAAATTATATTTGGTAACTCTAAAAGAAAAAACATTAATAAAATAATTAATTCAAAAAAAAAAATATTATTAGTTTGTTCAAAAAGAGGAAAAAAAGAAATCTATAATGATAAGAAATTTAATTTTATTAACAAAAATAAAATATTTTTAATAGACGAAATAACTCCAAATCCATCAATAATCCAAATAAAATCAATACTAAAAAAAATTAAAAATAAAAGATTTGATTTTATTATTGCTTACGGCGGTGGCAGTACAATTGACACTGCAAAGGCTATCAAATTATTTCTTGCTCTAAAAAAAAATTATACAATTTTAAATGTAATTAAGAATATTAATTCTTTAAAAAAAAAGTCAACTTGTAAATTAATAGCAATACCCACAACATCAGGAACTGGTAGCGAAGTTACATGTTATTCAACAGTTTGGGATAGTATAAAAAGAAAAAAATTATCCTTGAATAATAACTTTTTGTATCCTGAATATGCAATAGTAGATCCTGAATTGACTTATGGTTTGGCTTTAGATGATACAATTAATACTGGACTAGATGCTTTAAACCAAGCATTCGAGTCTTTTTGGAATAAAAATTCAAATGTATATACTGAAAAGTATGCAGCTAAATCTATAATAAATGGAATAGAAGGTTTAAGAAAACTATCAAAAGATTTAAACAGTAAGAAATCGAGATTATTGATGTCAAAATCAAGTTTATACGCAGGAATTTGTATAAGCAAAACAAGAACATGCATATGTCATTCTATTTCATATCCACTTACTGCTCATTATGGCGTGCCTCATGGTTTGGCATGTGCTTTTTCCATGTTTGAAGTAATAAAATATTTGTTAAAAAAAGATAAAAATTATTTTAAAAAATTATTTAAAAAAACTAAGTACGTATCTACAAGTATATTTTTAAAAGATATTAAAGATTTGTTTAAAATTCTTATGATAAAAAAAAAGATAAGATCTTATGGTATTACATATAAAAAAATTCTTCCATTGTTGTCTGAGATGTATACTCCAGAAAGGGCAGATAATTTTCCACTTAATATTGATAAAAACTTTATAAAAAATATTTTGAAAAAATCACTAAATTAAATGAAAAAAATAAGAAATTTTATAGTAGATTTATTTACTTATATAAATGTGATTTTTTTTAAAAAGAGATTTAAAAAAATTATTTTTTTTCATACCCCCCAAAGTGCTGGAAATTCAATTCATTTTTTTTTCAAATTGAATTTTGGTTTCAGAGGTTTTGGACTAGAGGATGAAGATTTGCCATTAGATAATAAATTTTACAATAAGTATTTATATCTTTATGGTCATTTCGGTCTAGATAGGATGAAAAATATTAATTTTAACAAAGATTACTTTTATCTTTTTAATATAAGGGATCCAAAAAAAAGATATTTATCAAACTATTATAGAAATAAAGATTTAAGTTTAAAGAACAAAGAGAATTTTATTTCACTTGAAGATTTTTTAAAATTAAGACTCAATCAAAATGCTGATAATTATTATACAAGATATTTATCTGGAGAAAAAATAATTGAAGATAATAATAAAGTTGACCACGAAACGTATGAAAAAGCTCTAAATAACTTGGATAAAATTACTTATTTTTTTATACTTGAAAGGAGTAACGAGTCTTTTATTGAATTAAAAAATATTTTAAATCTAAAAATTGATTTTAGTAACTTTTTTACATTACACAAAAATAAGGTTTCTGGATCAAAATATCCCGACACAACAAAAGTAGAAGAAGAGTTATTAGATAAACTTACTTTTTATGATACTAAAATTTATGAAAAAATTTTAGACATAAACAAAAATAAAATATCTTAAAATTTTTTTATTATAATATAGTAGGTTTTTTTGAGTAAATGACGAAAGTAAATTTTATTAATAATATCTAAAACTAAATACATAACTTTATGATTTCTTAACAAATATCCTCTTAGTATTTTTTTCTTCAAAAGAGAATTTGGTATTGTTGGTATAAGTTTATATTTTAATTTTAGTTTTTTGAGGTTTGAAAAAATATCCTTTTTACCTTTGTTTCGAATTTGTTCAAAAATTATAATTCCATTTTTTTTTATAATTTTTTTCATTTTTTTTATTAGTTTTTTCTGATAATTTAAATCATTTGATCTAAAAGGTGATACTTCTTTTAAATACAATACATCAAAAAAATTATTATATTTTTTTTTAATATCCTCTATGCCACCATTAAAAAAATTTAATTTAGGATAAAATTTTTTAACGAACTGAGCCGCATAAATTGATGGTTCGCAAGCATAAGTATTTTGGTACCCATTAAGTAATGCGACCTGATTTGTTATCTGACCTAGACCACAACCAATATCTAAAAATTTATAGTTTTCTTTAATGTTATTTTGTTTAGTTATCGAATTGATTTTTTCTGCCATAATATGAGCAGTATTAATTACATCACCTTGATTATTTTTATAGAAATCTTTATCAGTAATTTTTCTCTTTTTTAAAATCTTAAGTAACGACCTGTACTCTAAAAAAGTTTCATCATATTTTTTTCTGGCTGGTTTCTTTTTAGACATTTTATTTTTTTTAATATATTAATTATATATGTCTACAAAGTTTTTTATTTAAAAAATGTTTCAAATTATATGATAATCGGAATAGATGCTACAAACATTACTCAAGGTGGAGGAATAACACACATTAAAAATATTTTAAATAACGATAATAAATATCTATCTAAATTTAAAAAAATAATTATTTGGGGCAATAAGGAAACTTTAAAAGTAATTCAAAAAAAAAAAAATATTAAAAAAATTAGAGTTTTAAACATAGAAAATAAACCCATCAAAAGACTTATTTGGCAGATATTATTTTTTAAAAAAGAATTAAAAAAATTTAAATGCGATCGTGCATTAATTCCTGGAGGAATTTTTTTTTTTAGAAAAATTCCTACAACTATTATTTTACAAAATTTATTACCTTTTGATAATAAAAATATATCAAAATATAGACTTATTAAAAAAGTAAAACTTTACTTGCAAAAAAAACTCTTTCAAAATTCGATTTTAAATGCTGAAAATATTATTTTTTTAAGCAACAGCTCAAAAAAAATAATACTCAAATCACTAAATATTAAAAAAATTAATAATTATAAAATTATTCCACACGGTATAGATAAAAAAATAATTAAAAAAAAAATAATTAAAAAAAACTATTTACATAAAGATAAAAAATTTAGAATATTATACGTTTCAAAAATTGAATTTTATAAAAATCAAATCGATTTATTAAAAGTTGCTAATCTATTAAGAAAAAAAAATTATAATTTTGAATTTACATTTGTTGGACCAGCTTATGAGCCAGCTTTAAAGCAGTTTCTTAAAGATAAAAAAAAGTATGACCCACGAAGTAAATTTATAAAATACTTGGGTAATCAAAGCTTTAAGAACACTTTAAAAATTTATAATGATCATGATTTACATGTAGTTCCATCAACATGTGAAACTTTTGGACAAATCGTTTTAGAAGCAATGGCCTGTGGAATACCAAATGCATGTTCAGATATAGAGGTGTTTAAAGAAATAACAAATAATAACGCAAAATTTTTTAGGAGTAATAATATTGATCATATGGTTAAAGCAATAGAGCAACTAATGTTTTCAAATAAATTAAGATATAAATTGGCAATAAATGGTATTAATAATCTTAAAAAAAAATATTGTTGGAAAAAAACGAGCTCAGAAACATTTAAATTATTAAACTGAAACTGATAAATGTTAAATTTTATTTTAAAGTATAAAAATTATATTAAAATTATTGTTATAATAGTTTGCACTTCAATTATTTATTTTAAAATTAAAAATGAAAACATAATTTCTGAAACATTATCAGGTATTGATATAAAAAATTCAATAATTCCCTTGATATTGGGGATTATAATAATGACTTTGTGGTCTACCTTGATATTTAATACCTTAAAAGGTACGGTAAACTTAAATATTAAATTTCAAACTTGGACGAAAATTTTTTTTAATAGTCAATTTTATAATTTTATTCCATTTGCAGGTTTTTTTTATAAAGGAGTTCAGTTAAAGCGTTATAACATTAGTTATAAAAACTATTTGTTTAATTATTTGTTCATTATATGGAGTTTTGCAATTTTTGCATTTATCATTTTTTCTATAGAAATAGCAGTTTTTGTCGATTATAAACAAGATTTCTTTTTTATACCTATTTTAGTTTTATTTCCTTCAATTGCTTTATTTATCTTTTTAATTCCCAAAATATCTAAATTTGTTTTAGAAAAATTAAATTTTCAAAATTATATTTTAGATTTTTTTTATGATTTGAGTTTATTTTTAACTAAAAATTTTAAGAAAAAAAAATTAAAAAAAATTTTTTTTTTAAATGTTTTAGTCATTCATATATTTGATTTTTTTTTATATTTAAGTGTTGTAAAATTTTTAAACATACCAATTTCGATTAAAACTATTTTTTTAATTTGGTTAATAAACACGATTATCGATTTATTTCCAGTTACACCACAAAATATAGCTGTATCAGAACTTTTAGCTGCATTTACTGGAACATTGCTCGGAATAAATTTTACATCAGGTATGCTTGTTAGAATATTCGTGAGAATGTCATGGGTTTTTTCTGCAATAACAGTTTTTATTTTTTCAAGCATATTTTTAAAATTTGAGGAACCCGAAGATTTAGGAAAAAATTATCAAATTTGCAAAAGGTGTGTAATGGATACATCTGACTCGAATATAACTTTTAATATAAAAGGTGAGTGTGATTACTGTCAAAATTTCGATAAAAATTTGTCAAAATATTTTACAGAAAAGAATTATAATTCTGGTAAAATTCAAAAGATTTCAACTCAAATTAAATCATCTAAACATAAAACAAATCAATACGATTGTTTAATAGGTATTAGCGGTGGGGTAGATAGTTGTTATCTAGCTCACGTTGTAAAAAGAGATTTGAAGTTAAATCCCCTTGTATTACATGTAGATACTGGCTGGAATTCTAAAGAAGCAGTAAATAATATAGAAAAGATTATTGATAAATTGAATTTAGATTTACATACAGAGGTAATAAATTGGAAAGAAATGAGAGATCTTCAGCTTTCTTTCTTTAAAGCTCAGTTACCCAATTTAGATATACCGCAGGACCATGCAATTTTTGGTTCAATTTATAATTTTGCAATTCAGAAAAATATAAAATTTATCCTAACAGGTGGTAATTTTTCTACTGAATGTATTAGAGAGCCTCTAGAATGGGCTTACCATGCATCTGATTTGAAACATATTAATGATATACATTTAAAGTTTGGTCAAGAAAATTTGAAAACATTCCCATTTTCGGACATATTTCAATACAAACTATATTATAGATTTTTTAAGGGTCTTAAAATTTTTCAGCCTTTAAATTTTATGAAATATAATAAAGCTGAAGCAATTGAAATTCTTGAAAAGGAATATGGTTGGATAAATTATGGTCATAAACATTATGAGTCTAGATTTACTAAATTTTTTGAAGGGTATTGGTTAAAGAAAAAATTTGGTTACGATAAAAGAAGAGCACATTATTCTAGTTTGATATTAACAAACCAAATGAAAAGAGACGATGCAATAGAAAAATTAGATACAAATCCTTACGATGAAATTACATTAAGAAATGAAATTGATTATATTTGTAGTAAATTAAATATATCAAAAGATGAACTAGATAAACTAATGAATGGAAAGAACAAAACTTTTAAAGATTATAAATCATCATATTATTTAATTCAATTTTTTGTGAAAATTTGCAAAATTTTAAATTTAGAAGGTAGAATAATTAGATGATTGGGATTATTGATTATGGTCTAGGAAATATAAAAGCCTTTTATAATCTTTATGAAGAATTAAATATTAAACTCAAAATAATTGATAATCACAAAAACATTAATAATGATATCAATAAGATAATTCTGCCAGGTGTTGGATCTTTTGATGAGGCAATTAAAAAACTTAGAGAAAAAAACTTAGTCGATCCGATTAAAGACTTTTCAGCATCAAAAGAAAATAAAATTTTAGGTGTATGCGTAGGTATGCAGATTTTAGGTAAGAATAGTCAAGAGGGCAACGAGGAGGGGTTAAATTTGATTGATGGCAGTATATTAAAATTTGAAACAGATTATCTACCACATATGGGGTGGAATGATGTGCAAATAAAAAAACAAGATCAAATACTTAATAACATAAGTGATGGAGAGTATTTTTACTTTTTACATTCTTATCATTTTAAAGAGGAACATGAAGAAAATGCTATCGGAATATCAAAATATAATAGTAAATTTACTTCAATAATAAAAAATAAAAACATTTATGGAGTCCAATTTCATCCTGAAAAAAGCCATAAATCAGGTGTAAAATTATTAAAAAATTTTAATGAAATATAATGCTGAGACCCAGAATAATACCGTGTTTGACTATAGATGAAAATACAGATTTTATTAAAACTATCAATTTTGATAATAGAAGATATATAGGCGATATTTTAAATTCCATAAAATTATTTAATGAAAAAAATGTAGATGAAGTAATTGTTCTCGACATTGACGCATCAGTTAAAAAAAACAAACCAAATTATAAATTAATTGAACAATTGGCTACTGTCTGTAGGATGCCAATATGCTATGGTGGTGGTATTAAAAATATAGAGGAAGTAATTCAAATATTAAATTTAGGTATTGAAAAAGTATCTTTAAGTAGTTTCGCATTAGAAAATCCCAAAATTATTAATAAAATTGCAAAAAAAGTTGGTTCTCAGAGTATTGCAGTATGTATAGATGTTAAATTAAATTTATCTAATAAAAATTTTGAAGCTTATTTATACAATGGCTCAACAAAAATTAACAAAAATTTAGAAGATATTTTATTTGAAGTGCAGAGCGAAGGTGCAGGTGAAATTATACTTAATAGCATAGATAGAGACGGTACAATGAAGGGCTTTAATTTAAATATATTAGAAAAGCACAAACATCAGATAAAAATTCCTTGTACAATAATTGGCGGTGCAAAAAGTTATTCAAATATAAAAGATTTATTTGATAATTATAAATTGGTTGGTGCTGGTTGTGGTAGTTTATTTATTTATAAAGGTATTCATAAAGCAATATTAATAAATTACCCAAGTTTAAACGATAAACAAAAAATAATAGATCAGTAAATATAAATATTAAATGAAACTAATTAGATAATGAGTAAAAATATTTTAATTGTTTTAGAGGAAATAATTCAAGGGATTCCAAGTGGCGTAGTGAGTGTAACAGAGAATTTAATTCAGGGCATATATAAGAAAAATAATGTATCTATATTAACAAATAATTCTCACTGGATAATGAATGGAAAAAATAATTTTAGGTTTATTAAAAAAATAAATAAAAAAAAAATAAAATTATATACCTATTCAGAATTAAGTTATTTTTTAGAAAAAAAAGCTCCAAAATTTTTTGTAAAGCTATGTTTATTTCCCTTTAAAATTCTCATTTTCCTATTTTTGGTTAAAAGAAGTTATATTTTTTTAAAAAAAAATAAGATTGAAATAGTTATAAATCAGAACGGTGGTTGGCCAGGAGGAGAATTAAACTTAGCTGTATCTTTTGCAAGTTATCTTTTAAATATAAAAAATATACTTGTTATTCACAATCTATCTTCTTATGAAAAAAGTTTTTTTTCAAAATATATACATTTTAGAGACAGGATTTATAATAAAACAGCTAGTAAAATAATTACTGTTTCAAAAACTTGTAAATTGAACTTAATAAAAAATACATTATTAAAAAATATATTGGTGATTAAAAATGGATCACAAAATTTCAGTAAATTAAAAAAATTAAAAATAAATAATTTAAAAAAAAAATTTATCATAGGATATGTTGGACATATTCATGAAAGAAAAGGTATTGAAATTATTATTAATGCTATTAAAAATACAAAGAACCAAATTCAATTCGTTATAGTAGGTGGAGGAAAAAAAGAATATATTAACAAGTTAGAACAAATGTCTTATTTACAGAATGTAGATATTTTGTTCGTAAATTTACAAAAAAAACCCATCAATTTTTATAATGATTTTGATATATTTGTATTACCTTCAAAAAAATTTGAGAGTTTTGGTTTAGTTGTAATTGAAGCAATGTCGTGCAGCAAACCAGTAATTTGTTCAAACTTTGGAGGAATGAAAGAAATTATTGTTAATAATAAAAACGGCTTACTTTTTAAAAAAAATAACTCATTGGAATTAAGAAAAAAGATTTTTAATTTAAAAAATAACAAAAAATTATCTAAAAAATTGTCTAAAAATGCTAAGTTGAGCTACCATAAACTTTATACCTCAGATATTATGGTTAAAAACTATAAAAATCTTTTTTAATAAGTTGAAAAACAAACCTTTTTTTTCTGTTATTATACCAACATTTAATAGTGAAAAATCTATTTTAAAAACTTTGCGGTCAATAAAAAAGCAATTATATAAAAATTATCAGGTTATAATTGTAGATGATGGTTCAGATGATCATACTGTTTTGTTAATAGAAAAATTTATAAGTGAAAATGATTTAGATATTAAATTATTTAAAATTAAGAATTCAGGTGGTCCGGCTAGACCAAGAAATTTAGGTATCATGAATTCAGAAGGAGAATGGATTTGTTTCTTAGATTCGGATGATTATTGGTTCTCGAATAGGTTAAAAGATGCTTATTATTTTTTAAATAACAATTATGAAACAGATGTGCTGTGTTCAAATGAAATAATGATTTATAAAAACAACAAGACCAAGTTAATTTATGGTCCTGAAACAAAAAATTTTTATATGAATCTTTTGAAAAAAGGCAATAAATTATCTACATCTGCAACTATAGTTAAAAAAAAGTTTATAAAAGATAAAAATATTTTATTTAATGAGAATAGAAATTTTTCTTCCGTCGAAGATTATGATTTTTGGCTTCAAATATCTAAGTATGGGGGTAAATTTAAGTTTTTAAAAAAATTTTGTGGTCTATATTTAATCTCAGAAAATAGTATTTCGAAAAATAGAAGTTTACATTTTCAAAATACAAGGAATGTTGTTAATTATCACTACTCTGGCTTAAGTAAAGAAAAAAAAACTATATTATTATTTTTAGAAATAAAATTTAGAATTTTTATGAGTTTTATAATAATTTCAATTAAAGAAAGAAATTTTAAATTGTTACTAAAAATAATTAAAGAAACCTTAGTTTTAAAAATATGACATCAAAAAAATTGATAATACATTTGGCTTATCCCTTTTTTTATATTTTAAAAAAAATTTTTTTCAAAAAACCTCAATTAAGGGTTTTAATGTTTCATTATATAAATAACGATCAATTTAAAAAATTTGAAAATTTGATAATTTTACTAAAAAAAAAATTCCATATAATTTCACCTTCAGAATTTAATGAAATTAAATTAGGAAAAAAAAAAAATAATTAGAGATACAATTCTTTTAACATTTGATGATGGTTACAAATCACAATTTATTATTACTAAGAAAATTTTGAATAAATATAAAATCAAGGCAATATATTTTATTACTTTAAATTTTATTAAAATTAAATCAAAAAAAAAAATCAAAAATTTTTTGAAGAATAATTTAAAAGTTAACGAACATTTCAAAAAAAATTTTTCAAATATAAAAAATATGAATAAATCAGATGTTAAAAATCTTATTAAATTTGGACATAAAATTGGAGCTCATACAATGAATCATTATAATCTTCCAGATGTTAGTCCGATTGTCCAAAAAAAAGAGATAAATAATTATAAGAAAAATTTTAACAAACATTTTGGAAAAAAAAAAATTGATCATTTTGCTTTTACTTTTGGAGAGTTTAAAAATTTAGATATTTCCTCATTAAAACTATCATTAAATTCTTATAATTTTGTTCATACAGGTATAAGAGGCAATAATTACCAAAAAACTAAAAAAATAATATTTAGGGATAATTGCGACCTAAATCAAAGTTCAAAGGAAATTTTTTTCTTTTTAAATGGGTTTGGAGATTTTTATTATTATTTTAAAAGATTAAATTTAAGTTCATTTTTAAAAAGAATATCAAAAAACCGCAATCTATAATGTTAAACTATACAAACTTACCAACCTGGAAAGATTTATTAGAAGTATTTAATTTTTCAAATTTAGACAAAAATGAAAAAATCAAACAGGTGTGGGGAGAATATAACAAAAATATAATTAACTACTTTTCAAAATCATCATGGTCAATACTTTTAATAACTTTATTAAAATTAAAGAAAAAAAAAATTAATCTTTGGGTACCGAGTTATTATTGTGAAGATGCTTTGTTTTTAGTAAGGAAATTTAACGTTGACATAAATTTTTATGATGTGGATCAAGAATTTGTTGCTGATAAAGCTAATTTAAAAGAATTATATAATATTAATAAGCCTGACATTATAATTTTTTGTAATTTTTTTGGTAAGAATTGTTTTCATCCATATTTAAAAGAAATTTCAAAGTTATCAAGCTCTTGGTTAATAGAGGATGCAACCCATTGTATTTCTCCTGACAATCACATAGGAAAACATGGAGATTTTGTAATTTATAGTCCATATAAATTTTTTCCGATTCCCACAGGTGCAATTTTAACAACTTCTTTAGAATTTATCAAAGAGAATAAATTAGAAATATTGCTAAGTGAAAAAAAACAAATTTTATTTTTGAAAAAATATTTTGATAAATTGCAATTTAAAAAAAATAATAATCTTTTTCACAATTTTATATGGTTTATAAAAAAAATTATTTTCAAATTTAATTTAGATATTAAAAAAATAAAAGAATTTCATGAAGACGAAAAAATTAATAGTATTAATTATTTTTGGGCTCCTAAATTAGACTACTTTTCAAAAAATATATTAAAAAAATATGCCAGTAATATTGAACAAGAAAAAGAAAAAAGAATAAGGATGTTAATCTTATGGAAAAAACTATTTTTTCAATATCATAACATTAAAAAATTAGATTTTGACTTAAGTTTTGTAAAAAATAATGAAACACCTTATTATGCGATAATCAAAGATTTAGAGTTAAATATTGAAGAAAAATATAAATTACTAAAGAAAAAAAGTCTTCCATTGTTAACATGGCCAAACTTACCAGAGGAAATTTCAAGAACAAGTTTTAGTCATGATTTAAGAAAAAAATTTTTTTTTTTACCTTTGCACGATCAATCATCACAAGTTTTAAAATTAATTGAAAAATCAAAAAAATTACAAAATCATCACTCATCAAAAAATATTAGTTTAACTAAAATTAATGAAAGAGAAGTATGGGAAAAATATTTTAAAATGATATCTTTTAGTAATATTCCACAATCGTGGGCTTATACTGAAAGTCAAAAAAAATTGTATAATTTACAAATTGATAGATACTTAATAAATGTAGATGATACCCCTAAAGGAATAGTACAAGTATTGTCAAAAAAATTTCTTTTTTTATCTCTAAATAGAATAAATAGAGGCCCTTTATTTTTTGATGAATGCGATAATTTAGAAAAAAAACAGATTATATTAAAAATTTTTAAAAATTTTAATAATTATAAAAAATTTAAATTTTTATTTTTTTCTCCAGAGGTAAATTTTGATAACGAAAATATTTTATTAAATTTAGAAGGTAAAAATCTTTATTTTAATTTTCCTGGATGGAAGTCCTCAATAATTGATTTAAAAAAACATGAATTAGAGCTTAAATCAAAACTTAATTCAAAATGGCGTAATATGCTTAATTCAGCATTAAAAGAGCCCATAAAAATTAAAGAAGAGAATTCTGAAAATGACCTTAATAAAGTAATTAGACTCTACCAAAAAGATCAAGTTAAAAAAAATTATAAAGGAATTGAAGGTAAAATTTTAAAAACATTTTTATCAAATTCAAAATATAAAATTTTTAGTGCTTATGAAGGTGATGAATTAATTTCAACAATCTGCTTATCAGTACATGGAACTACAGTTACTTATCTTATAGGTTGGTCAAATGACTTGGGAAGAAAAAAAAAATCAATGAATTTATTGTTATGGAAATCTTTATTATATTTTAAGAGCAAAGGTTACAATTATTTTGATTTAGGTGGATTAGATAAAGGAATAAGTTTGGGAATATTTAGATTTAAAAATGGTATGGGTGGTAAAAACTATAAATTAGTTGGAAATTATAGCTTTTTTGGAAAATTTAGATTGTTTTAACCTTTGACATATTTAGATAATGTTAGTAATAAGCTTTGCCTGGTGATTATTGCGAAAGTGTAATACCCGATCCCATTCCGAACTCGGAAGTCAAGCCTTTCAGCGCCGATGGTACTTTGTCTTAAGACATGGAA
>MDTA01211912.1_pt1 | contig 33986 bp, 30 predicted proteins | sample 811151 | NCBI WGS metagenome assembly MDTA01 (sample SAMN05326648, study PRJNA326480) | marine metagenome | isolation source: seawater | place: Indian Ocean: South | collected 2010
GAAATATTAATCTTATAAATTTAAATTACGAAAAACAGCTTAGTTCACTACTAAATTATAAATTTGGTACATCTGATTCTTATAGTTATTATTTCAAACAAAATGATTGGGAAGCAAAAGATTTAATTGTAAATTGTTCCACTTTACAGAAAAAATGGGGTGAGGAGAACAATATTAAATTTTCTCATATCGGATTAAAAATACCACATAGATTTTTCAAATTACCTTATATTGGTCCAAAAATTGGAAGAATTAATGGACTTTCAGATATGGTAAAGCAACAAATAAAATCTTTTAAACCTGATATTTTATATTGCCAGGACCTCTCATTCTTCCCAGAGGAAATTTTATCTGAAATAAAAAAAGAAAATAATATTCGCTTAATAGTTGGACAGATTGCTTGCCCACTCCCCCCCAAATATTTTCTTAAACCTTACGATTTGATACTTACATCATTCCCTCATTTTGTTAATAATTTAAGAAAAGATGGGAAAAATTGTGAATATTTCAAAATTGGTTTTGATCAAAGAATACTGACTAAGGTTAAACAAATTAATAGAGATATAGATTTTAGTTTTGTAGGAGGGATCAGCAAGCATCATAATAATGCATTAGATAATATTGAGTATTTAATTAAGAATGCAAACCTAAAAGTTTATGGTTACGGATCAAGAAAACTTCCATTTAATTCAATTATTAGAAGAAATCATAATGGTGAAAAATGGGGACTAGAAATGTATGATATTTTAGCGAGGACCAAAATTTCCTTTAATAGACATATAAATGTTTCTTTGAACAATGCAAATAATATGAGACTTTATGAAGCAACTGGTATGGGGTCAGTTTTATTAACTGATGAAAAAGATAATCTTGAAAATCTTTTTAAAATCGATAACGAAATAGTAACTTATAACTCTAAAGAAGAAGCATTAGAAAAATATAATTTTCTTGAGAGAAATCCTGATAAAATGAGACAAATTGCCAAAGCTGGACAACAAAGAACTCTTAATGAACATACTTATGAAATCAGAATAAAAGAACTAATTATAATCCTAGAAAAATACTTAAAAAGACTATGAAGAAAAGATATTTTTGCACTTTATTTGATAGAAATTATCTAATAAAAGGATTAACTATGATTAAAAGTCTTCAAGAATATTGTAATAATTTTAAAATATTTGTACTTTGTATGGATAGTTATACCAAAATTTTATTAGATAAAATTAATCTTTCAAATGTAGAATGTATTGAATTAATAAATGTAGAGAATAAAGATATACTAATAGCAAAAAAATCTCGAAATAAGAGAGAGTATTGCTGGACAATGGCTTCAAATTTCACATGGTACTTGATGGAAAATATTCAAGAACTCGAATTTATTACTTATCTAGATGCTGATCTGTTATTTTTTTCAGATGTAGAAAGAATTTTTAAAGAGATAGATCATTCCTCCATTGCAATTATTGAACATAGATTTTCTCCTCCATTTAAATCTTTGGAAGTAAATGGAAGATTTTGTGTTGAATGGAATAGTTTTCGTAGGGATGAAGAAGGGATGAAATGTTTAAATAAATGGAGAAAACAATGCCTAGATTGGTGTTATTACAAACTCGAAGATGGGAAAATGGGTGACCAGAAATTTCTTGATAAATGGCCAGATGAATATAATTCTTGTCATATAATCAAAGATATAGGAGCAGGTATCGCTCCATGGAATTACTCACAATATGAAATAAAAAATCAACATCCAAATATAACCATTAATGGAAATAAATTAATCTTTTATCATTTTCACCAATTTCAAATTTTAAATAATAATAAATTCTTTAGGTTAGGAAAGATTTATACTGCAAAGAAAAAAGAACCCGAATCTATATATGAAAGATACGAAACACAATTAATAAATACCCTAAATCAAATAAGAAATTTCGATAAAAATTTTAATTCTGGTATAGTTAAAAATAATCATAATTTTAAGGATAAAATCAAACAATTAATTCCAAGAAAAATTAAAAATTTTATAAGAAAATTCATATAAAAATGCTTCACAGAATGCCTTGGCTTAACAATAGAAGAAGATTATTAATATTGGGATGTATTGATTATTTAATAATAATTATATTATTTATTATTTTACAAATTAATCAAGTAATTAATACAAACTTTTTATCTATAAATATATTTTCATTTTGCTGGATTATTTCAAGTTATTCACTAGACAAATATTCCATAGTAGAAGATGAATTTAATTTTAATATCGCTAATAAATTCTTAAGAACTACTAAGATTGCAATAACAAGTGGAATTCTTTTAAAATTAGTAATAGTTTTATTTACAATTATAAATTCAGATGTTGGAGATGGTAAATGGCCAATTTTTATATTTCTGGTATCTATCATTAGCTTTTTATATGAAATCTTACATTCCTACATTATAAAAAAATACATCGCAAAAAAATTAAAATGGATATCAATCTACTCTAATCCAGATAGCAAAAGTTTATTCTTAAGATCTTCTAATTTAATCGAATCTGGTTATTTCAAATCTATTCACATAAATAAAATAACTAAAATCCTCGGAATAAATAGTAATGATTATGGATTTATTCTTGAAGATATAAATTTACTAAGTAATGAAGAAAAAAAAATTCTTATTAATTTTAAAAATGAAGGATATAAAATTTTATCTCTAGTTTCCTGGTTTGAAAAGTACTTGCATAGATATCCTTCTGAATTTATATCATCAACAAATATTTTAAATGAACTGTTAACATTTAAGCAATCAAGTACTTCAAAGAGAATTAAAAGATTTAGTGAGTTCTGGTTATCATTACTATTAATAATATTAGTATCCCCAATAATTATTCTTGCTTCAATACTAATAAAAATTGAAGACAAAGGACCCATACTATATAGTCAAAAAAGAAATGGATTTAGAGGAAAGGTTTTTACAATATATAAACTAAGAAGTATGAAAATAAACGCCGAAAGAGAAGGAATTCGATGGTCAACAAAAAATGATGCAAGAATAACAAAAGTAGGTTACTGGCTAAGAAAAACAAGAGTGGATGAATTACCTCAATTATTTTCTGTTCTTAAAGGTGAAATGAGTCTAATTGGACCAAGACCAGAGAGGCCTGAAATTGATGAAATGCTTACTCAAAAAGTACCTAATTATAAGTTAAGGTATCTTGTTAGGCCTGGGTTAAGCGGATGGGCACAAGTAAATTATCCATATGGCTCATCAGTTGAAGATACAAAAATGAAATTTAGTTATGATATTTACTATATTAAAAACTTATCAACTTTCTTTGATCTTTTAATTTTTCTTGAGACGATAAGATTAGTATTTAATTTTAGAGGTTCTCAGCCTAAGGAAAGTAGATGAAAATATCCTTTTCAATAATTACTGTTACTTATAACTCAAAAGCTGATTTACTTAAAACAATCAGTTCCGTTCAGTCGCAAGTTAATAAGAATTTTATTCACATAATAAAAGATGGACTTTCTCAAGATAAAACAAATGAAATAGAGTTTTTTAAGTTAAGAAATACTGTTTTCTATGAAAGTGCAGATAATGGCGTATATGATGCTATGAATAAAGCATTTATTTATGCGAAAAGTGAATTCATAATATTCCTGAATGCAGGTGATATTTTTTTGTCTAAATATAGCCTTAAAGAAATAACACATCATATTAAGAATAATCCAAATTTCAACTCCTATTCTGGAGGTACTCTTCAGATAGATCCAATAAAAAAAATGCCTTTAAGATTAATTGGTATTGGAAGAGCTTATAAATATCTTCCTTTTGCACAACTACCACATCCATCTTTTATAGTCAAAAAATCTGTTTTGAGTAAATTAAAGTATCCTTTTGATCCAAAACTAGAAATTGCATCTGATTATAAGCAGCAACTACTTTTCAGAAAGAAAGGTATTTGGAAAACATACTATATTGATAAAATTATTACTGTTATGCCCTCAGGAGGTATTAGTAATAAAAATAAAACATCTATTTTAAAAGGTTATAAAGAAACATTTTTATTCACTTTCTCAATATATAGGTTTACATCTTTTTACATCCTATTATTGAAAGTATTATTAAACTTTTATTCCAAAATATTAATAAATAATTATAAATATGAGATTAAATACTAAGTTTTTGAATTATTTAACCTTTACATATGAATGATTTATTAAAGTGCAAGTTACCTTTTTCATTAATTTGTAGTAAAGGAGTTTCTGAAATATATGAAGCCCACATTGTAAATGTACTAGGAGGACCCACAATTAAATCACATTTATTTAAAATCATTTGATCCTCTATCCATGAAAAATTTGATTTATAATCAAGATTAATTTTTTCACTAATTGTTTCATCGCTTACTCCTATAAAAAAAGGGCTTATATTTTTATTAACTAAATATTCTCTCATATCTTCAATTATTTTTTTGTAAGTTATATCATCAAAATAATAACTTCCGTTTGCCCAGTTTTTATAATCACTCCTTCTAATATGAATAGCTACTAAGAACTTACCTTGATCTTTTAAATTTGAAAATTTTTTAAATAATTTATCAAGATTTTTTGAAACCTTAATTTTAAATTTGTAAATTTCTTTTAAATCATCAAAATATTTAGTAGTAAGATCTTCTACTCTAAATTCCCATCCACCAACAATTTTAAAACTAAAGTTTTTGAAAATTTTAAATGATATAATTTTTTTTCTAAAAATAATTCTTAGAATTATATTTATACTTTTTAGTAAAATATTTTTTATGTAATCAAAATAATTAAAAAACTTATTATCAAATCTTAAATTTCCTAATAAAGAGATATTAAAAAAAATTGATTTATCTTCAAGACATTTAGCATGGTAATGCAAAGATTGAAAAAGTCTATTGCAATGACTACCATATTTATCAATTAAAATTACAATATCCATTTCTAAACTTCATCTTTTCTTCCATAATCATCTTCGTATCTAAAAATATCATCTTCACCTAAATATGATCCACTTTGGACTTCAATTAAAATTAAAATTTTCTCTCCAGGATTAGATAACCTATGTCTAATTCCTAATGGTATGTAGGTACTCTCATTTTTTTTAAGAATTTTTTTTTCATCTCCAATTTCTACCGATGCAACTCCTGAAACTATAATCCAATGTTCAGTTCTAAAATTATGTTTTTGTAGCGAAAGCGATGCTCCTGGATTTACATTTATTCTTTTCACTTGCCAATTTGAACCATCAGCAATCGCTAGGTAACTACCCCATGGTCTATAAACTTGTTTATGTGAAAAAGCTTCATTATAATTTTTAATTTTTAATAACTCCACAATATCCTTAACTTTTTGACTTGCATCCTTTTTTGTAACCATAACAGCATCAGATGTTTCAACTACAATAAGATTCTCTATTTCAGATCCAACAACTAATCTACTCTCGCTACGTAAATAGCAGTTTTTAGTATTTTGGTTAAAAACATTTCCTATAAGAGAATTGCCAAAGGAATCTTTCTCAGAAATTTTCCAAATAGAATCCCAACTACCTACATCGCTCCATTCAATATCCAATAAGAAAACAAAACCTAATATTGTTTTTTCCATGATTGCAACATCGAAAGAAACATCTCTACATTTTTTAAAAAGATTCTCATTAATCCTCAAAAAATCTAAATCTACAAAACATTTTTCTAGAGATTTTTCACATGCATATAAAATGTCAGGACAGAACTTCAACATTTGATTAAAAGCAACATTTGCTTTCATCAAAAAAATACCGCTATTCCATGAATATTGTCCTCCTGCAATTAGCTCTTCGGCCTTTTCTTTAGTTGGCTTTTCAATGAATCTTTTAATAGGACTTCCTTCTCCATTTTTAAATCCTAAAAGATTCTCTGCCTCAATATATCCAAACCCTGTCTCTGGTGAAGTTGGAGAAATTCCAAAAGTAACAATATTTCCTTTTTCTGCATATTCGATTCCTTTTTCAATTGTTTTAATAAATTCATCCTCATTTTTTATAGTTTGATCAGCAGGAAGGATCAATAATATTGATTCTTTTTCTATAGATTTAGCTTTAATAGTTCCTAAAGCAATTGTGGGGGCTGTATTTTTTCCTACTGGTTCTAATATTATTGATAGAGGTTTTGTCTCAATTTCTCGCATTTGTTCTGCTGCTATAAATCTATGATCTTGATTACAAATTAAAATAGGACTTTCTATTCTCTTTATATCTTTTAATCTTAAAATAGCTTCTTGAAGAAATGATTTATTACTATTTGGATTACATTTTAAAAACTGCTTGGGTAAACTTTTTCTTGACATAGGCCACAATCTAGTCCCTGAACCACCGCACATTAAAATAGGAATTATTTTATTTTTACTTGATAATTGCATGTTCTTAAAACATCTCATATTTTATAATATTCTTAAGTTGAAAATGGGGGAAGTATTTCATGCAAATTAAAAATATATGTTGTATTGGTGCTGGTTATGTTGGTGGTCCTACAATGGCTGTTATAGCATCAAAATGTCCCCATATAAAAGTTGAAGTAGTTGATAATAATAAAGAAAGAATTGATCAATGGAATAATCCAAATACTGAAAAACTTCCTATATTCGAACCAGGATTAAAGATAATTATCGATAAATTTAGAGGAAAAAATCTTTTTTTCTCAATACTTGTTGAAGAAAAAATCCAAGAGGCAGATTTAGTTTTTATATCTGTAAATACCCCAACAAAAAAAAAAGGGATTGGGGCAGGGAAAGCAAGTAATCTAAAATGGGTTGAGGCTTGTGCAAGAATTGTGGCCAAAAATAGTAAAGGTCATACAATTGTTGTAGAAAAAAGTACCCTACCGGTAAGAACAGCTGAAGTTATAAAGTCGATTCTTTCAAGCGAAAAAAATGACCCTCAAAATGAGGATAATCAAACTTCTTTTGATGTTTTATCAAATCCAGAATTTTTGTCTGAAGGAAATGCTATAAATGATTTATTAAATCCTGATAGAGTGCTTATTGGAGGTGAAAATGATCTTGCAATACAATCATTGAGCCAAATTTATGAAAACTGGGTTCCTAAAAATAAAATTTTACACACAAATATATGGAGCAGTGAGCTTGCTAAATTAACTGCAAATGCATTCTTAGCCCAAAGAATAAGTTCCATAAATTCAATTTCAGCATTATGTGAGACTACAGGAGCTGATGTCAAAGAAGTATCCCGAGCTATTGGTTCTGATAGTCGAATAGGATCAAAATTTTTAGACTCCGGTCCTGGATTTGGAGGCAGTTGTTTCAAGAAAGATATTTTAAATCTTGTTTATTTATGTGAATTTTTTGGCTTAGATGAAGTTGCTAATTTCTGGAATAGCGTTGTAAATTTAAATAATTGGCATCAAAATAGGATCTCGCAGTTAATTGCAAAAAAGCTTTTTGGAACATTATCGAGTAAAAAAATAGTAATTTTAGGATTTGCTTTTAAAGCGAATACTAATGACACTAGAGAGTCTGCCGCAATAAGGATTTGCAAAAACTTACTCGAAGAGGGAGCTCTTCTTTATATTCATGATCCAAAAGTTACAAAGAAACAAATTGCTTTTGATCTCGGGTCGGAACCTAATACAGAACTATTTGCTCCAAATAATCAAAAAAGAGATTTAGAAAGCTCATGGAACTTTATTTCTGATATAAATCAATGTTTTATTGATGCTGATGCAGTAGTAATTCTCACAGAGTGGGAGGAATATACAAATATAGATTGGAAACTGGCTTCAACAAAAATGAGAAAACCATCATGGATTTTTGACTCAAGATCAATAATAGACCCCAATGATATGAGTAAAATTGGTATAAATTTCTGGAGAATAGGTTATGGTTTAAATTGATTTTAATAATTTTATTTTCAATTAATTTTCTAATAACCACTTGGATTCCTTGAGAAAAAATTCCAACTATCTTTACACATATCATTCAAATCTTTTTTTGGTAGCCACCCTAATTTATTTAAAGCTTGTTTATTATCGGCTATTGAATAAGCAGTATCACCTACTCTTTTCGGTACATACTTAAAAGGAATTTTTATATTATTGACTTTCTCAAATGTTTCTAGGAGACTCAAAACACTTGTACCCTCACCAGTCCCAAGATTAAGTTTAATAAAATTTGAATCTGATTTAAAAATATATTCAAGTGATTTTATATGCCCACTAGCAAGATCCATAACATGAATATAATCTCTAATACCTGTCCCATCTGGAGTATCCCAGTCAGAACCACATATTTCTAAAAAAAGTTTTTCTCCTGCAGCAACTTTATTAATTGCTGGGATTATATTGTTACTTTGATTTGTGGGGAACTCACCCAAAAGACCTGAAGGGTGCGCACCAATTGGATTGAAATATCTTAAGATTGCTATTCTCCATTCATTAGGACTTGAAGAATGGAGTTTCTCAAGCAGATTTTCTATTATAAATTTGGTTTCACCATAAGGATTTAAAGGGTTAGGTATTGACTCCTCATTAAATTTTTTTTTACTTTGCGAATTACCATAAACACTCGCGCTACTGCTAAAAACAATATTTTTGCAATCAAATTCATTCATTACATTAAGCAAATTCAATGTACTCTTAACATTAAAGTCCCAGTATTTTAAGGGATTTATTGTTGATTCATAAATAGATTTCAATCCTGCGAAATGAATCACTGCATCTACATTATAATTTTTAAAAATATTTCTTAAAAAATTTTCATCTCTTAAATCGCACTGTATGAATTCAAGTATTCTATCTTTTTCATTTTGATTTAGATGAGCTAATTGAGATATTCTATCGACAACTTTTTTAGAACTATTTATTAATGAGTCAATTATTAGTACCTTATATCCTTTTAAAATTAACTCTAAGCAAGTATGACTTCCAATAAAACCCGAACCGCCAGTAACTAAAATTTTCATCATTAAATTATTATACATTTATAGTAATTTAAATTTAAAAACTTAAAATTATAAATTTAAGTTAACTAATAAGATTCAATTTTTCTTTGAATGAAATTAGTTAGTATATTAAATTTAGAGTTAAAAAAATTAATATATAATTGTCTGGTAAATATTATTTAGTAACAGGTGCAGCGGGTTTTATAGGTTATCATCTATGTAATAGATTATTATGCTTAGGAATAAAGACAATAGGATTTGATAATTTAAATGAATATTATGATGTAAACCTTAAAAAAGAAAGATTAAACATTTTAAAAAGAATTTCAAATAAAAATAATACTGCATTTATATTTATAAAAGGCGATCTAGAGAATTTTTCCTTATTAGAAACAATCTATAAAAAATATGAAATTGAAATAGTGTTTAATCTTGCTGCGCAAGCTGGGGTTAGATATTCAATAACTAATCCCAATGCATATATTCAGAGTAATTTAGTTGGTTTTGGGAATATTTTAGAACTATCTAAAATTTTTAAGCCTAAACATTTAATTTTTGCTAGCAGCAGTTCTGTATATGGAGGAAATACAAAAAAACCATTCTATGAGATAGATCAAGCAAGCCATCCTATAAGCTTGTACGGAGCGACTAAAAGAGCAAATGAATTAATGGCACATTCATATAGTCATTTATTTAATATAAAAATAACAGGTCTTCGTTTTTTTACAGTTTATGGTCCTTGGGGTAGACCTGATATGGCATTATTTATTTTTACAAAAAATATAATTGAAAATAAACCAATTAATTTGTTTAATAATGGAGATATGATTCGAGATTTTACTTTTATTGATGATATTACTGAAAGTTTAATAAAAATATCAAATAAAACAGCCGAATTAGATTCGGATTTCGATACTAATAATCCTGATCCATCTAATAGTTGGGCACCTTTTAAAATTTTTAATATAGGCAGTTCAAATCCAATATCCCTAACGGAATATATTGATGCTATTGAAGAAGCTTTAGGCAAGAAAGCTATCAGAAATTACATGCCTTTACAAAAGGGAGATGTGAAAGAAACTGCCAGTGATTGTAAAAAGTTAGAAGAATGGATTGGATTTAAGCCTAAAACTAAGGTTAAAGATGGTATTTATGAGTTTGTGAGTTGGTATTTAAACTTTTATAAAAAATAAAAAATTTATTTATGTAATTTTAAGACTATTTCATAAATATAATTTTAATTTAGCAATAGAATTTTTTTATCCAAAATAAATTTGGTATCTTAAGTGTGTTAAATTAAAAAAAACATAAGGATTTTGACAAATCAAGAAGATTACAATTATGGAATAACAAATAATCTTTATGATGATGAATTAGATTTACAAGATTTTTCCAATTTCCTACAGCGTAATAGAAAATTAATAGCAAAATTTGCTTTTAGCGGATTAGGTTTAGCATTATCTCTTCTATTTGTAACTCCAAGAACTTGGAAAGGAGAATTTCAAATAGTATTAAATGAGGCTAGTAATATTTTTGATAATAAATCATTATCTTCTGGACAAGAAGATTTAATAAATCTTTTTACTCAAGGTGAAAAAGGAAATAGTCTAAAAACTCAGATTGGGATATTAAAAAGTCCCTCCGTATTATTAAATGTTTTTGAATTTGTAAAATCAGAAAAAAAACAAAAAAATAGCTCTTTCGAAAAAACTTCCTTCAAAGATTGGTCAAAAAATCTTAAATTTATAAATGATAAGGAAACATCCATACTGACGATACAATATTTTGATAAAAATAAAGCACTTATATTACCTGTTTTGGATAGAATTTCAGACTCTTATCAAAAATACTCTCTCAAAGAGAGGAAAAGAAGTCTTCAACTAGTTTCAAATTATCTTGAAGAACAGCTAGATATATATGAACAAAAAACTTTTAATTCATTAAGAAATGCTCAACAATTTGCTATTGATCAAAATATAACAATCCTCGATGAGACAGAATTAGATAAAGAGATTCCAAATGCATTAGACATAGAAAAAATCAGATTAGAGGCAGCTGGTAAAATCAAACAAAGTAATTTTATTTCAGATCAAATTAATAAAACAGGTAATGATACTGAATCCCTTATTTTTATTGCAAGATCTGTAGAGGAATTATTTGACTCAGGTGGAGTATTATCAAAGCAATTAGTAGAAATTGACAGAATTCAAAATGAAATAAGTTATAAAGAAAAGATTTATACATCAGAAGATACTTCATTGAATTTAATTAAATCTAAAAGAGATAATCTTATTGAAATTCTTAGAAGCAATATTCTAAGCATAATTAATTCAGAAATTTTATTGGCTAAAACCCAATTAGAATCTTCAGAAAGACCAAAAGGTGTAATAATAAACTATAAAAGATTACTTAGCAAAGCATCTGCTGATAAGAACACTTTATCAGAATTAAACAAGCAATATAGATACCTTAGTTTAGAAATGGCAAAGACCAATGATCCTTGGGAACTAATAACATCGCCAACATTGTATGAAAAGCCTGATTCACCAAATAAAAAAAGATTTGTTTTTATAGGACTTCTTCTATCATTATTATTTGGAGCAGTATACGCAATTTATAAAGAAAAAAAGGATGACAATATTATCTCAAAAAAGGACGTGACAAAAAATACAAATTTAAGAAATTTAGGCGTATTAAATCCTTATAAAAATGATTCCTTTTCAGAAAATATCACCCTAATTTCAAAAGGGATTTTGCCTGAAGTTGATGGAGATATTGGAATAATTAGTATTAATAAAATTAATAAAGAATTATCTAATAAAATTACTATTGAATTTGATAAGCAAAGTTCAGCATCAAAAACTTTTTTTTGCGTCAACCTTTTAAAAGCTATTAAATATCCAAATAGTATTTTAATTATTGAACTTGGTAAAACAAAAAAATCTCAATTTTATGAAGTACTTGATAAGCTTACAATTCAGAAGAAAAAAATTGTGGGTATAATATTTATTAAAAATTGAATTATTAAACAGATATTTTATTGTCATTATGAATACCAAAAAATTAATTTCTGGATTATCTCTTTTAACTTTTAGCTTAATGACTCCTTTTATAAATAATATTTCTATAGCTGAACAAACTAGTTCCATACTTGAAAATTATATTAAAAATTTCCCAAGTCAAAAATTTTATATTCTTGGTCCTGGCGATGAAATTTATATATCAGTTTCCGAAGAAACTAAGGATACACTTGATCAAATTATTAGAATCAATGGAGAGGGTTTTAGTAAATTAAAAAGGCTAAAAAAAGTTTTTATTGCAGGACTTACAATTCAAGAGTTAACAGAAATCTTAAATAAAGAATATTCAAAATTCGTATTTAATCCAGATGTAAAGATTGAAATCAAAGCATATCGACCAATTAAAATATTTGTAGATGGAGAGGTTGTAAATCCTGGATTACAAACACTCTTGGGAAATAATGAGGTAATTAATATTCAAGATTCTAATAAAAATAATACTGAACAAAATTCATTTAAAATTAATAATACTTTATTGAATGAGTCTCAATCTATTGGATTTCCAACTTTATTTGATGTTATAAAAAAAAGCGGAGGTATTACTGCTTATGCCAATCTTGAGAAAATTGAAATCACTAGAAAAAATAGCATAACTTCAGGAGGCGGTAGAATTTTCACTAAAGTAAATTTAATGGAAGCTTTAAATCTTAAAGACATATCACAAAACATAAGAGTTTTTGATGGTGATACTGTTCTTATAAACAGAGGAGATATGCCTGCTTTAGAACAAATTTCAAAAGCTATTAAATCAAATATAAATCCCAAGTTTATAAATGTATATGTTAGTGGGAGAGTTGAGTATCCAGGAGCAAAGACAATTAATAGAACTGGATCATTGCAAGATGCATTATTATTGAGTGAATTAAAAATACTTAAAGGAGATATAATTTTTATTAGATACAATAGTAATGGTTCAATTGATAGGAGAAAATTTAGATTTAAAAAAGATGCAAAAGCAGGGAGCTCGCAAAATCCCTACTTAAGAGATGGAGATATAATATTAGTCGGAAAATCAAGATTTAATATCGCTAATGAAATTTTGACAGAAATTACTAGTCCATTTCAAAGTTTAGTTACAGGTTATGGCACTTACAAGTTGTTAACTGATTAAAGAATAATCTTAAATAATTTCAAATTTTTATTTTCTATGATCAATGAATCTTAGAAATTTTAAGGATTATTCAAAATAATAAATCTAAAAAGTATTGCTAACAAAGAACTAGTTGTAGAAATTAAAAAAATTACTTTTATCGCTTCATCTTTTGTGAAGCCAAGATTGATTAAGCGATGATGAATATGTCTGCAATCTGGATAAAAAGGGGAAAACCCATCTATAAGCCTTCTAAAAATGACAAATGTCATATCTAAAATTGGTAGAAAAAGGATAAAAATAGGATAAATTGGATTAGCGACTATTAATTGATCATTAAAATTACTACTTACAGAAGAAATAATCCCCAAAATAGCTAGGTTATATCCTAAATAATAAGAACCTCCATCCCCCATAAATACTGTTGCAGGATAAGAATTAAAGAACCAAAACCCCAAACAAGATCCCACAATATTTATCGCTAATAAGCAACCTATAAATTGCTGATTTGAAAATGAAATTATAAAAAATCCTATGACAGCAATAATTGTTATTCCAGTTGCAAGCCCATCAAGACCATCTAGCCAGTTTATTGCATTTACTAAACCCGCAATCCAAAAAATTGTAATTATTATGCTAGATATTTCATTGATTTGAAAATAATCTGAAGTAAATCCCAGCCAACTGAGGTCTAAAAATCTAATTGAAAAACCATTTTTCCATAAAATAATTGAAAATAATACTTGAAAAAAGAGCCTTTTCCAAGGAGATAAAGATTTTATATCATCAATTGTGCCAATTAAAAAAAAACAAAATCCTCCACTGAGAATAACTAATAATTGATTAATGTTGACTTTATCAAAAAAATACTGATTAAAAAATATAAAAGTAATTAAAAAAGATAAAAAAGAACCTAAGAAAATAGAAATACCACCTAATCTTGGTATAGGCTTTTTGTGTAATTTTCTTTTATCAGGATAGTCAGTAAAATTATTTTTATAAGAAAATATTTTTAGTGGGGTTACAGTTGAAGCAGTAATTAGTAAAGAGGTAATAAATAATATTAAATAGGGAAGAACGACATTCAAACCAAAAACTTAAGTAAATTTTTATGCTTTCATTATTTAATTATTAAATGATGAAATTATTAAATAAACCATCTTATATTATCAAATTGTCAATAAAAATAAAACAGATCAAGTGAGTTATTACAAAATATTTGCAAGAATGACATAAACCTTAACTTAGATAATTATGTTTAGGATTGGGAAATTAATTGTTTTTAATTCAAAAAATTATTTTAATTTAATCCCATAATCAAATAATTAATTCAATCTTCTAGAAAAATATTATTAAACAAATATCTCAATAGGAGCATTTATAAAAAAGATGCTGAACATATTCTCAAATCTTTATAAAATTTTATTATTAATAATTAATTAATCTGAGTTTATTTGATAGCTAAATTTTCTATTATGGCTCTATATTTAATTTTTTTGCAATAAGTATAAATGATTTCTCATAAACACCTGATAACATTAATTCTTGGAACAAGACCAGAAGCTATAAAGTTAGCACCCTTAATATTAGAGTTAAAAAAACATAATCAATTTAAGACAAGATTAATACTCACTGGTCAACATAAAGAAATGGTAGAGCAAGTAATGAATCTTTTTAATATTAAAGCTGATCATAATTTAGCAATTATGACTGAGAAACAATCCATCAGAGATATCACTTGCAAAACAATAAATGGTTTATCTAGAGAATTTGAAAAATTCAGACCTTCATTAGTCATTATACAAGGGGATACCACTACAGCCTTTGCTGGAGCTTTATCTGCTTTTTATGAAAATATTCCAGTAGGGCACGTAGAAGCTGGTTTGCGAACAAATAAACTAAATGATCCATTCCCAGAGGAAGCTAATAGAAGATTAATTTCACAGATAGCAACATTACATTTTGCTCCTACTCGTAATGCTTTAAAAAACCTAAAAGATTCTGGTATATCAGAAAATTTATTTTTAACCGGTAATACAGTTATTGACTCATTATTATATATCTCAGAGAAAAAAGATCAAATACCTTCTTTTAAAAAAATAAACTGGGAAAAGCAAAGAGTTATTTTGGTAACTGTTCATAGAAGAGAAAATTGGGGAGAAAATATCAATAATATTACAAAAGCCTTAAAAGAAATATTAGTTCATTATCCAGATGTTTCTATAGTTTTACCTCTTCATAAGAATAAAATTGTGAGAGATCCCATAGTTAAAATTCTTGGTAATCAAGATAGAGTAAATTTATGCGAACCGCTTGATTATGATACTTTGATAATGGTTATAAAATACTCTAATTTTATTATTACTGATTCTGGGGGAATACAAGAAGAGGCTCCTTCTCTTGGCAAGCCTGTTTTAGTTGTTAGAAATACTACTGAAAGACCAGAAGCTATAGAGGCTGGTACTTCAAAACTTATTGGAACTCAAACATCAAAAATTATAGATGAAATCAAAAAGTTATTAGATAATCAATCCTATTATATATCTATGGCTAAAAAGAAAAATCCATATGGAGATGGAAATGCAAGCAAACAAATTATAAAAGCCTTCAAATCTTATCTAAAATAAGATAGTGGTAAATTTATAAAAGATTTTTTTATAGTTTTAAAATAAATTAGTACAAGAATGGGATATAAGATAAAAGTTAAAATAGTAAAGTAATCTGAAAAATATGCTAGGAAATTTGCAGTAAATATAACTGGATAAACAATCCTAAAATATAATGATCCCATATATGCCTTGAAATAAAAATAAACTGAGAAAAATTGAATTAAAAAAATTGAAGGCAAAGAACCTATTACTCCAAAACTTTTTACGTAATTATCTAAAAAAGTTGATGTATTAAAAATATCTATAAGTAAGGAACCATAGTCTTTTTCAGTAACTATATTTCTGATAAAACTTGGAAAAATTTGATTTAAGAAACCAAATGTAAAATTAAAATCAGGAGCTTCAATCATTTTCAGATTAATATTATTTATTGGCCCTGAGAAATAAGTAACAAATGAGAATGATACCAAACCTGTTATTCCTTTTGTAAGAAAATCTAATTGTTTAATATTTGATTCGAACCTCAAGCCTTTAATATAAATATCTAAATCCCCTAAAGTTTCCATTAATAACTCATTACTACCAATTCTAAGAAATTGAAAAGCAGCAAATAAACATATAAAGATTATTACTATCAAAATAAATACAAAAGAAAATAATATAATTTTTTTATAATTTAGTTTAACTTCAGAAAATGCCACCAAAGTACTCAAAAATACCAATAATAAGCAAGATTGATCACCTCTTGAGAGGGTTAAAATTAATGGAGAAAACAAAACAAATAAAAATATAATTAGTTTAGTGTTAATTTTTATTTTTCTAAAAGATATAAATTCTCTCAAAAAGTAAATTCCAAATAAAGAGCATCCTAAAATTCTAAATAAATTTGATAAGCCAGAAATAGTTGGTAGATTAAAATTATTATAAAGAATTACTCTATTACCAAAAAAAATACTTATTGAAGGAAATCCACCTTTGATAATAGTAGTTATAAAAAATATAAGAGCCCAAAACGCAAAAAATAAATATGCTAAATTAGACAACTTTCTCTGTTGATCTTTATTATATTTAATTTTCATTAAATTATGATTTGGTGATTTAGGGATTTTTAAAAAAATCTTTAAGGTTTGAAAGATTATTATGTATTGCAAGCTTATAAATATCGAATATAAAACAATGGGAGAGTTAAGTTTAAGTGTTGGTAAACCAAAATAACTAAAATTTAAGGCAAATAATAATGACATAAACCAAACAGATATAAAAACTAAGTCGGGCCTAATTAAATTAAATAAACTTATCATCGTAAATTTCTATTTAATTTGAATATATTTGTTAATACTGTTTTTACAGATCTTTTATGTATAAAATTCCAAACGATTGGGAAAAAAGATATTAGAAATAAAATCTTAAAAATATTTTTTTTAGAAAAAGTTTTTTCATTATTTTTCTTACTTTCTTAAAATTATTTATTGATGCAAAATAACATGCTGCATAATATTCAGCCTGAATTCTTGCTTCGTTAAGAGAATCAGAGTATTCTGCAAAATCAACTATTAATTCGATGGCATCTAAAGTTTTATTTCTCTCCAGAGACCAGTATTTTTTAGATTCATTTGTAAGACTTTTTTCTCTAATGGTGCAAACGCCAAGAGATTTATTTATAGTTATTATTGGTGCATAACAACAAACTTTTAGGAACAAATCCTGTTCCTCGCTAGCGATCATATCTTTATTAAATCCCAAGTTATATTTCTTTAATAAGTTATTATTTATTAAAGGTGTAACCATATCTATATCAAAGCTATTCAATTGTTGTTTAAGCATTAATCCTTTTTTATATAAAGGCAATTTTCTTCTAAGTAAATTACCATTTATATCTTTCTCATCAACTCCGCCATAGATTATGCCAATTTCAGGAGCTATATAAGATATTTGCTCTTTAAGTTTAAATGGATACCAATAATCATCAAAATCCAAATAAGATATCCAATCCCCCTTAGCAACATTTCTTGCAAGCTCTCTTGCTTCTCCAAGACTTGTTTTAAATTCACTCTTAAAATATTTTAAATTCTTAAAACTAGAAACTATTTCTTTCGTATTATCTGTAGAAAAATTATCCCATACAATTATTTCATAAGGTTTAATAATTTGATTTAAGATTGAATCTATTGCTCTTTTAATAAAACTCTCGCCATTATGAACATTAATAATCACAGATATTTTATATTTATTTTCAACTTTTATATTTAATTTATTAACCATTACTTATTCCTATTTAACAAGTTTATCTATAGAATCTAAAAGTTTATAAATTACGAATTCTTGTTCTTGATCTTTTAAAAGTGAATGAAAAGGTAATGAGATTATTCTTTTACTTATAGCTTCAGATATGGGCAATGAATAATCAGATTTAAAGTATTCTAATAAATGATTAGGATGATAATGTAATCCTGTTTCTATATTATTTTCAATTAAAATCTTCCTCAAATCATCTCTAATTTTCGAATTAACAATTATTGGAAAAATATGATTAACAGTCCCATTTGAGAATATTTCTAATAATTTAATGTTAGGGTTATTCTTTAAATATTTTATATATTTTGAAGCAATTTCTTTTTTGCGTTTAAACCTAGATTCGCATTCCTTTATTTGAGCTAGTCCTAAGGCCGCATTAATATTGCTCATATGGTATCTCCATCCTTGATTAATTACATCAAAATCCCATGAACGCTGACCTTTGTATCTTTTCTCAGAATCATTACAAACTCCCAATAATCTAGCATCCTTAACTCTATTTATAACATCTTTATCACTACTTAATATTGCGCCTCCTTCTCCACAAGTAATATTTTTAATTCCATCAAAACTAAAACATATGATATCTCCAACTACTCCTATCATTCCATCTTTTCTATAAGAGCCAAAACTATGAGCTGCATCTTCAATTATTCTTAAACCATATTTTTCTGCAAATTTATAAACTTCAGGCATCATATCTGAATTACCCCCATAATGAACTGGAAGAATAACTTTAGTTTTTTTAGACAATCTTTTTCTTGCATCATCTAAATTTATAAAAAGATTATTTGAAAGTACATCACATGATATTGGTATAGCTCCAGTTGCTTTGATGGCTTGATAAGTTGCCAAATAAGTTATAGATGGGACTAATACTTCATCTCCAGGTAATAACCCAACTGCTTGGAGTGATAAATGTAAAGCAGCTGTTCCAGAATTTACACAAATTACATTTTTTTTAGTCTGAAGGAATTCTTGAATTTCTCGTTCAAAATCCTCTACAAATTTTCCTATGCCCAAATAACCATCTTCTAAAACTTTTAATACATTCTTTTGCTCAATTAATCCTACATGTGAACGAGATAAACGTATAAGTTTATTATCCAAATTAATAATTAATCATTAAATCAAATATAGCAAATTTTGATTTATTATATCTATTAAAAGATTTATGATTTTTCTTGTGAAGACTTAAAAGTTTTTTTAAGTATAAAACTTTAAAATAATATATGCTTTTTAAGGTTCATTATGTCTTGAACCAAACATTTTCTTAAACAAAAAATAGACAATTCCTTTTTTATAAAAATTATATTTTAAAAATAATTCATAATTTACTTTTGTATTTTTAATCTGGTTCAATAAATTATCTTTTATTTCTTTAACTGAATGATTCTTCAAAACATAATCATATGTTAATTTAGAAATTTTTTTTGGATTTTTCAAGTAATCATCAATACACTTATCCAAAGTATTAAGACTATTTGAGAAATGCTTTCTAGTAATATGATCACCAAGAGTTTTTCCATCCCTCTCATGAAGCCATGAAAAAAGATAATTATCATTTACTTCTGAATAAGATAGATCTAATAAGATTGTTGCTATTCCTGAGGCTCCGCAAGTAAGAGCTGAACTACCCATTGCAAATGCTATATCAAAACTTCCTTGAATATATTTATCTATTTTCTTGTAAGGAATATTTTCGATAAATTCAAACTCTAAATTGTTATATTTTTTACTTAATTGATAAACTTTATTTAAATAAGGCCCGCTTCCAACAATCGTAACTTTTGCCTCTAAATTTTTTAATTTAAAATAATTTGATAATTTTTTTATAGCTAATTGTAATGAAAAGAATTTAAAATTTACTAATCTACCTAAGAATAGGAATCTTATTTTATTATCATTAACCCTTTTAAAATCATTATTAAAGGACTTATATTTAATTTTGTAGGGTAACGGTAAGAAATTAGGATTAGAACAATTTAATGATAAAAGTTTTTTTGTACATAAATATGTATCATCATCCATAAAAGTGACTCCATTATTATCAATTAAAAATTTTACGAATTTCCTAGTCTTTAAAAACCAAGGTAACATTATTGTTTTTGCAATTAAATTAAAAATAAATTGATTTGATTTCATATATCTTCTAAAACCAGGAAGAACTGGAAGAAAATTACTAAAGTGTAATGTCCAAAAATAAATTTTTGAATTTTTAGGTATCACTAAATTTGGGAAGATACTCCAAGGAGTCATCCCTTGAAATACGATATGCAAATTTTCAGGCAGATAAGTTAAAAAGGAATCTGAATACTCAATAAAATTGCAAATATCTTTATTTACCTGTTTAGAAATAGCCCCGTCAATATAGTCAACTAAATAAACATCGTAACCATAATATTTTGCAATATCTTCAGCTATCTGACAAAAGACTACTGAAACACCGCCTACACCTCTATATGGAAAAATAAAACATATTTTCATTTAATAAATTTATTAAAAAGCTTAATTAATTTAATTAAATATTATCAGAAAGATTTTTTTTATTTTATAAAATATTTTTTTTTAGTTATTTATGTTAGCATATATTCCATGTTTATACTTATGAGCAATTGAATAAAATAATTTTCTTTGAGTTAAACGAGGTGCCTGATTTAATATTCAAGAGATCTTTTACAAAATTTAGATATAATAAAAATCTTTCAGAATTTTCTTTTAATAAAACATTATCCAAAGATATAGGCCATTTATCCCCTTGGATTACTTGGGCAACAGTTCATAGAGGTATTACGAATGAAACCCATAAAATAAGAGATATTAATCAGGATGTATCTCATCTAGATCAAAAATTCCCAACAATAATGGAATCGTTAATAAGTCAAGGATATAAAGTGGGTGTATTTGGATCTATGCATTCTGCTAGTGTAGATACAGACCAATACAAATCATATTCTTTTTTTATACCAGAAGTATTTGCAAATAACTTTCAATGTAAGCCAAAAAGTCTTAATAATCTTCAAAGGTTCAACCTTTTAATGTCTAGATCTTCGGCAAGAGTAGTAGATCAATCATTACCCTCTCTTAAAATTGTATTTCATGCTATCAATTCTTACTTAAAACATCCATTTCAATTTAATGGAGCTAAATCAGTAATTAAACAACTCTTTACAGAAATTTTACATCCTTGGAAAAAAGTGAGGAGGAGAACTACTCAGTCTCTAATTTTATTTGATATTTTTATGGATTTGTTAAATAAAGAGAAACCAGACTTTTCAACATTTTTCACGAATCATGTCGCATCAAATATGCATAGATTTTGGGAAGCAACATACCCTGAAGACTATAAGAATAAAATAAGTTCTGATAAGTGGATAATTCGTTATAAAAATGAGATTGATTTCTCTATGAAAAAAACTTGCTATTTTATAAATAAATTAACAGAATTTGTTGATAAAAATAATAATTACCAATTATGGATTCTCTCAAGTATGGGACAAGCTGCTTTTCCTAACTACAAACCTGGAAATAGTTTTTGGAAAGTTACAGATGTAGTTGAGTTCATTTCTTCTCTTTGTGAAGTCAAATTAGATTTGAAAGAGTTAAACCAAATGATACCCTGTTATGGTGTTTCAGGTGAAAGAGACTCTATTAAATTAATTAATGAAAAATTATCAAATATTGAGACAAATGCACTATTAGAAATTAGATCAGTAACTGAAACCACAATAGCTTTTCTTTTAGATGCTTATGATTTAAAAGAAATTTGGTTTAAAAATAAACTTTCTGCTAAGAAAATCATAATTAAAGGTATTAAAAATATAATCATAGATGAACAATCGGGTAGCTCAGCTTATCATATACCGGAAGGGATTTTATATAGATATGGTAATAACCTTAAAGATATTGACCCAAAGTTCCTAAATAAAGATGGTTTTTTGGAAACTCAAAATATTAAAGCCTTTGCCGAAGAAATAATTAAACAATAAAAATATATTTCTTATTGAAAGCAGTCAATTTAAATAGTATATTTATAGATAAAAAGATTTTAAACTATGTCTTTTATAAGGAATTCTAAATTTATATTTAATACTTACAAAATTATTTGTAATTTATATACAAATATTTCTACTTTTCTTGAAAATAAGCTCTTAAAAATCAATAAATCAACTATATTGATGGACAATGTTGGGTGTTTCAAATACACTAAAAACTCGCAGGATTTTGATAAATTAATAAATTATAAACATATTCGAGACAACAAATACAAGCAAACAAGATATCTTAAAAGCAATGAAATTTATAAATTAATAAATTATATTTTTGATGATGAATTAAAAAAATTTATTACTTATAATACAGGTTTTAATTATTCAATTGATCATTTTTGGTTTTATGAAAGAGAAAAAATAAATAAGGAAGATCGAATAAAGCAATGGTATGCACACGAGTATCATTTTGATAAACCTTACAGTAAAAATATGTTAAAGATTTTTTTACCAATAAATGTAATAGATAATTATGCTTCACTATCTATTTTAGATAGGCAAACAAGTCTTCATATTAAAAATATTAATATGAAAGAGATTTCAGAAAAATTTATAAGTGTACAGGGTAAATCAAATAATATTTACGGATTTTTTCCTAGAGTCTGCTGGCATAAAGATGGTATTCCAAAAGATAATGAACCGGCAATTCAAATGATGTTTCAATTGAATCCAGCCAAGAAATGGTGTATGAGCAAATATTTAGAGGAACGGCAACTAAAAATGGAGGGCAGATTCCCATTTTTTGCTTACTTCTTGGAAAAAAGGAGAATTTTAACTTAGTTTTTATTCTTCAGGAAATTTCAAAAAATTTAGTGGTTTATTATCAGCTTCATTTGGATCATGTTCTTTAGGAATCACATTTAAAATTAAGTTCTCCTCTTCAATTCCTTTAAAAGCCACCCATAGACCAGGAGGTATTGATAGCCTGGAGTAATCTACTGTTGGTCCTAATAAATACGAATTTATTTCACCCTTGCTGCAACTATTTTCCCTCTCATCGTAAACAACAAACTTAGCACATCCTGTAATAACAGTGAGATTTATATATATCTGATTATGTCTTTTCCATCCCTTAATTTTATTTTTATTTATTGCAGAAATATAGACTTCACCAAAACCAAAAAACCCCTTAGAGGAAGATTTCATAACGTGAAAAATATCTCCAAGGGGATTTTTAATTATATTATTTGGCGTTAAGAATATATCCTCAATCATTTGCCCAAGGAATACTATTAGATTTTGCTATTTGCTCATATTTATTTATATCATTATAAGTAAGATTATAAACATTATCACTTTTTGAATAAAAACTAGAGTACCAATTGCCTACGAATTGAACTGTCTTAGAAAAATCAAGGTTAGCTTTCCAAGAGAGAATTGTTAACGCTTTATCACAATTTAATTTTAATAATTTTGACTCTTTAAACATAGGATTTTCAATTATTTTAAACTTTAGATTATTATCTTTAAGATTCCAAATATTTGAAAGTTTTTCAACTAACTCAATCACAGGTTTATTCTCATTTTGGGATGGTCCAAAATTAAAAGGTTCTTCAGATAAGTCTTTATTATCATAAAGCTTTTGACCAAGACTTAAATATCCACTTAATGGTTCAAGAACATGTTGCCATGGTCTTGTTGAATATGGCGATCTTATTTCGACAACTTTATTTTCTGCCCATGCTTTATATATATCAGGAACTAATCTATCTTTAGCCCAGTCTCCTCCTCCAATGACATTACCTGCTCTTGCTATTCCAAAAAAGATATTTTTACTTTCATAAAAAAAAGATTTTAAATAAGACTTTATAATTAATTCTGCAGAAGCCTTGGATGAACTATATATATCATTACCTCCAAGTCTATCTGTTTCTTTATAACCCCAAATCCATTCTTTATTTTCATAACATTTATCGCTAGTAATCAAAACTACTGCTGTTTTTTTAGTCAGGCTCCTTACTGATTCCATTAAATTTGCAGTACCAACTATATTTGTCGAAATAGTCAATAAAGGATTTGTATAAGAAGAAGAAACTATAGCCTGAGCAGCTAGATGAAAAACCACATCAGGTTGAACCTCAATAATAAATTGTTTTAACTTTTCTAAATCTCTAATGTCACCTGTTCTATGAATAATTTCATTTTCAATCTCCAATAAATTAAAATGAGAGGGATAAGTTCTTGAAGAATCTGAATAACCATAAACCTTAGCGCCTAATTTTAAAAGCCAACATATTAGCCAGGAACCTTTGAATCCTGTATGTCCTGTTACAAGAACTTTTTTACCTTTGTAAAAAGATTTAAACATTATTAATTATTAAATAAGCCAAGGAATTTCATCCCTCTTTGCCAAGTTATCAAGTTCATTTTTATCTCTTAAAGTATCCATACACTTCCAAAATCCATAATGCTTGTAAGAATAAAGTTTACCTTCTTTAGCAAGATTAGATAAGGGCTCATTTTCAAAAACTACTTCTGGTCCTTCATGTATATATTTAAAAATATCTGGTTCGCAAATAAAATAACCTCCATTAATCCAAGAACCATCTCCGTCTGGTTTTTCAGTAAATCTGTTTACCTTCCCAGACGGTTCTTGGTCAAAAACACCAAATCTACCATGAGGCTGAACAGCAGTCATAGTGACTATTCCGTCATGAGAGCTATGAAACAATAACTGTTCTTTCATATTTAAATTTGAAACTCCATCACCATAAGTAAGGAAAAATTTGTCGTTTTCTAAATATTTTTTTGCCCTTTTTATTCTGCTCCCAGTCATAGTATTTAAACCAGTATCTAAAAGAGTAACCTCCCAAGGTTCACTATCGTTGCCTAAATAAGAAATTTTATTATTTTTAAGATCAATTTTTACATCATTGTTATGAAGAAAATAATTGAAGAAAAATTCTTTAATAAGATATCCTTTATAACCAAGTAAGATAATAAATTCATTAAAACCATTTTTTGAGTAAGTTTTCATGACATGCCATAAAATAGGCTTGCCTCCTATCTCAACCATTGGTTTAGGTTTTATTATGGTTTCTTCAGATAAACGAGTGCCAAGGCCTCCTGCAAGAATTAAAACTTTCATAAAGTATTTATTCTTGTAAATAACTTATTCTACATTAAAAAGTAATTAATCAGAAATTAGTACAAAATCTTTTTTGTAAAAGTGTTGTACTAATATCCTTATAAAATAAAATTAAGTTAATTTGTGCGGAATAGTTGGCTTTTCTTTAGTTGAGAAAACAGATAGGAAGAGATGGAAAATAGATTCTTAAAAAAGCTATTTACCTTTTTTTACCCAACGAGAAAATGTTTCTTTACAAGAGCGGATTTGGAGCTCCTATTCGCACATGGTTATAAGTTTAATAAATAGATTTTATAGTAAATATTATTATTTCATACTTATTAAAAAAAGGTATTTTTATATAAAATTAGAGAAAGATTTTATACAGGCAAATTCAAATAAAGAAATTAATGGTAGTTATAAAATACTTGCCTTCATTAATGAAGAGGAATGACGCAAACATTTGATAGATAACTCTTAAGACTACATTTGTTATGAAATAAATTAAAAAGTTAATCATCACAATTGTATGATATTTTCATAATGACAAGATATTCTTAAATTATCTTTATAAGTGATAAGTTTAAATTTTTATAAAGAAACTTATAATTATTTGGGTTTTTCTCTCTAGTTATGATGCTATTCTGGATTATATTTAATTAATCATTTTAAACAAAATAAAAAATCTTCAAAGTAAAAATTATGGATGAGAATCTATTATCTAGAAAAAATATTCACAAATTAGCTGATTGCCAATCCAAAAATATAGGTGAAGGAACAAAAATTTGGCAATTCTGCGTAATACTTAAAAACGCAATAATTGGAAAAAATTGTAATATTTGTGCAAATGTTTTTATTGAGAATGATGTTGTAATTAAAGATAATGTAACAATAAAATGTGGTGTACAAGTTTGGGACGGAATGAGAATTGGAAACAATGTATTTATTGGGCCAAATGTAACATTTACAAATGATAAGTTTCCAAGAAGCAAAAAAAAACCTGAATTTTTTCTGAAAACAATCATTGAAGATGGAGCAAGTATAGGAGCAAATGCAACGATTTTACCTGGATTGCGGATAGGAAAAGACTCGATGATTGGCGCTGGGACTATAGTAATAAAAGACGTTGAGCCAGGAAAAATTATAAAATCTAATTGTATTTAAAATCAAAAATATTAAGAATAACTTATTTTATTTATTCATAAATCTACAAAAATGACTCTATTACAATAGGGTTTTCAGATAATTTTATTTCTATATATTTAAGATTAATTAATAAATTTACAAGTAAAAAAAAGGGGTTTTTATAATTTTTTATAAATAGTAAAGCAAATATTTTATATTTAGCAGTCATTGAAAGTTAAAGATTTCATGTTAAACCCTAATTACAATTTATGGAATACAAATTTTTGTTCTTAAATCTATAATCACTTATTAAACTATATTTTTACAGAAATATCGCTCAAAAATAACTTTTAAAATATTAAATTTCTCTTATCTATTTAATCGATATTTTAAAATTAATCTGTACGTATCCTATGATTGAAAAATAATTATAAAAAGTTTCTTTAACCTAGAACCTTTATTTATAAATAAATATTTTGCATAATTGGTAAAAAAGATAAATTTTCTTACTAAATAAATACTAATTTCATAAAACTTACTCTTATTAAAATGTTAATATTTAATGTTAAAATATTGTAAAATCTTCAATAAATGAGACTTGAATTTGGAACTGGATCTAGGTTTGGAAATTTTTCTTTTAGCAAAGCACAATTATTAGTTAACCATGCTCTATCAAAAGGCATAAGACGTTTTGATACAGGGTATGCTTATGGAAATTATAAATCACAACCCCTTCTAGCTAGATGCCTAGAAAAGAAAATTGTCAATTCTAGAGAAGATATTTCTATTTCAACGAAAACTCCTTGTTATTCTTCTGAAATTGTTGAAACAGCAGTAGAAAAATCATTATGCACTTTCAAAAGTAACTATATTGATACTTTATATTTATGGGGTCCAAATCAAAAAGAACTTGAAAATAAAGAAATATTTAAAAAACTGAAATCATTTAAATCTTCAGGGAAAATCAAAAAAATACTAATAAATACACACTCTTTAAATTTGATGGAAAAAATATCTACTGGTTTTTATGATGAGATATCTGGAATTATGCTTGATTTTAATTTGCTTCAACAAGATAGATATTCTGTTATCAAAAGAGCTAAAAATAATGGTTTATCCATAGTGGCAGGCACAATACTTTGCCAAGGTTTGCTAATTGATTCTTCCTTTAAGATAATTCTTAGATCATTGAGTCCTTTCTATTTAGGAAGAATGATTTTAAAAAAAGAAACACGAAGATTTTTAAAACCGTCTAAGAAATTAAGAGCTTATTGTAATTCTAATTTTGATAAGGAAATACGAAAAAAAATGCCTTTATCTTTTGTTACAAATGAGTCCTTAATTGACTCAATAGCTATTGGTATGATGAGTATAAGTTCAATAAATCATAATGTAGAAGTCTTTAAAAATCCATTAGATTCTGCAATTACAAAAAAGGTGGGGCAATGGGCCTTAGATAATTGTCAGATTAAAGATCTTCTGTAAGATTTTTTCTTTATGAATTCATCCATTATTTGATATCAGTTTTTTATATAAATATTTCTAAAAAATTTATTGAGTATACATTAATTACGCAAAAAATGATTTAATCCTTAGTAAATAATTTTCTACTAAGAAATTGACATATTCATGAAGTGGCAGATAAAATAATAAAAATTTTTTATAAATTGTTTAGTAGAATCAAAAAAAGAATATTTAGCTTAAAACAATTAATTTCAGAATTTTCTAGCTCTACAATTTCTACTAATGTAGTTGAAGATAATCTCATAACTAAGGAAATAGCCAATAATGGTTTTTATCAATATAAAGAATTAATTGATAATAATCTTCTTAATGAGTTAAAAAAAGATTTTAATAAAGTCATGAGTAATGGTGATTATACTAATGAAGGACAATTAAAAGGGAGAATTCATGCAAATGGAACATTAACAAAAACTCTTGAAAAATTAGGTCTTAAATACATAAATGATGCAAAAAAGTTTTTCAATGCTGAAACTAAAATTGAATTAACTTATTATCAAATAAGTGAACCAACTAATTTGATAGATAATGTGCCTGGCGGTAATTTTCATGTGGACGATAACAAACCAAATATAAAACTATTTGTCTATTTAACGGATGTTAATGAAAATAATGGCCCATTTTGTGTTGTCCCAAATACAGGTTCATGGAAATTAAAAGGTTCTAAGCTAAGAGCTATATTTTGGGAAATATTTCATATAAGATTCTTTTTATATAATTTTCTAGTTGATTATTCTAAGTATGAATCTAAAAAAAAGTTATTTACAGGCATCTCTGGAACTCATTTTTTAGTTGATACTACTTGTCTACATAAAGATACCCCAGTAATAGAAGGATTAAGACATGTTGCAGTAGTTAGCTTTAATAAAAAATAAGGATACTGTATTTTTTAATTTTCTATTCAAATTTCATCTAATTCTCTTTCATCAATCTAGGTTAAAAGATAATATCAATAACAGAAACTTTTTAAATTAAATTCAATTTGTTCTATCTCCTTAATGTATATCAAATTTTCTTTTTTCTTCCATAAAAAGATATTTTGTGAAGATTTATTTAAATCAAAACTAGATTTTGATACTGATGTAATTAAATTACAATTTAAAAATTCCTCTAATTTAAGTATTGTTTTTTGATGAGCTAGAATAAATTCCTCAAAATTTATCCTTAGAATATTTGGATTATAATTATTATGATTTTGATGAAATATCTTAAACCTTCTAATAAAATCATTAGTATTATTACCAATTACAATTTTGGAAACATTAATACCTTTAATTAAGGGTGATTTTCTTGCTGATAAATATATATCTCTTGGATCTCTATCAATAATAATAGATTTTGAACTTTTAAAAAAATTTAGTGATGACTCAGGCGAAAAGGGTTCAAAAGCATTATTTAATAATAAATGAGTATAACCTTTATCTAAAGGAATAAATTGAAATAGCTTATCAAAAAATTTTCTAGTGATTTCATCAAATTCATCTTCTTTGAGTCTTGATAAAAAGACATCTTTTGTATTTGAAAAACCTAGAAGTCTTTTAAATTTATTACTTGATTTTAAAAAACCTTCTGCTTCAAATTCATTAAAAGGCCATTCAGATTGATAAGAACTGAGAATTAATTCGTTAATATAATTATTAGCATTTTTACAAAAATTTGGGAAATAATCTTCATAATAAGAACCAATTGAAGTTAACCTGGATAAAAAGTTTCGTTGATAAGATATATTTTCAATAATTTGCTTAAAAGCTTTAATACTATCTGAAGCTCTTATAAATGACCAATTTTTAGAAGTTAGAGAATTCTTTAAATCATGAATACCTCCTCTTATTCTTAATAAGTCAAACTCAAACTCCTTTCCATGAGAATAAAAATTTCCATAATTTGTGAGAAAATCATAAATTGCACTTTTACCACTAAAAGAATAGCCTGATAAATCTAAAACTTGCAGCATTTTATATCCTTTGAGCTACTAATCCACCTTGAGGAGAAACTTTATCAAAGTATAATACTTTCCAATCATTTAAATTAAAAATATATGTAGTTACTAAAAAATTTTTAATAGATTTAGGATAGAAAATATCATGAAAAATTGCATATCCTGATTTTTTAATTTTATCTTTTAATAATAACCATTCTGCAACACTTGAAATCTCACCACAATCAAAAAATATTGCATCATAATTAATATCTTCTTTTGCTTCTTTAGAACAAAAACCTTCTCCTTCAAGGATATTATTTTTTAAATAAAAATCATAATCTGATTTAAAATTTGGATGTTCAAAGATATATTTTTTAAGAAAATTATTTTCTTTAATTGATTGGTAAATATCATTTAAAATTTCTTTATCCGTAACAAAATAACTTAAATTCTCCCTCAATTGTCTTTCATCAATTTCAGATAAATAATTTATTATTTTTTCTAAACCTTCGATGGATTCTTTATAAGTAACTGTAGGTTTATTTATTATCTTTAATTTACTCAAAAAAAGTTTGGCATTTTTTGAAGAATTTAATATTCTTTTATATTTAGCAGGATATAAATCAATAGACTTTAAATTAATTGCATTTTCAAATAATACAGGTAAAAGTATCGTAGAGTAACCCCCTCCTAGTTCAAGAAAATTTCCTTTAAATTTATTTTGTCTTAAAACATCAAATAAAGAAATATATGTAAGAACTGGCTCAACTTCACCTTCCCATCTTGAGGCAATAGATAATAATGCATGACCAAGAAAATCTAAATCTTTATTAGGTTTTTTATAAAGCCATCTAAATATATAAAATTTATGTTTAAGTTGTTTCAGAATACCTAATAAGTATTCAATAAACTTCCTATGGTAATTCATAAATATAATTTATTTCAATATTCTTTTACTTTATCAAAGTATTAGTTATCGTAGAATTTTGATAAAGATTATTACACTAATAATAAATAATTATTCAATTATCTTTAATACTATATTAGAGTTTAAAAGTACTTTTTAAAATAAATTTACTTTATTTATACAAAATTAATTAAATTTATATATTTAAACAACTTAATAAGAATCTTTTGTTAAATGAATAAAACTTCACTTGATAGTTGCGTTATTATACCTGCCAGGTATAAATCAAGTCGTTTCCCTGGCAAACCTTTATCAAAAATAAAAAATAAAGAACTTATACTTTGGGTTTGCGAATTATCTGCAAAAGCAGTTAGTAATAAAAATGTTTATGTAGCTACCGATGATTATAGAATTGAAAAAATTGTAAAGCAAGCTGGGTTTAATTGTATTTTTACATCTGAAAATGCTTTGACTGGTACTGATAGAGTTGCGGAGGCTGCAAAAAATCTAAATTATGAAATCATTATTAATGTTCAAGGGGATGAGCCCTTAGTCGATCCCTCAGATATTGTTAAATGCATAGAAATAAAACGTAAAAACTTCAATATGGTCATCAACGGATTTACTTGGTTAAAAAAAGATGAAAATGTAAATTCTAAAAATATACCAAAAGTAATAACTAATGAAAAAAATATGCTTGTATATATTTCAAGGCAATCTCTTCCAGGCACAAAGGACTTTGATGAAAAACTTATTAAATTTAAAAAACAAGTATGTATTTATGGATTTAATAAATCAGAATTAATTGAATACAAGAATTATGGTAGAAAAGGATCTCTGGAATATCTTGAAGATATTGAGATATTAAGATTTCTAGAGATTGAAAAAAGAATTTTAATGTTTGAATGCAAGAAGGGAAGTCTTGCCGTCGATATTCCTGAGGATATCGAAAGAATTGAAACCTATTTATCTCAGAAAAATGATTAAAAAACTAAGCGATTATAAGTCTATTATCTTTGATTGTGATGGAGTGATTCTTGATTCCAATAAAATAAAGACAAATGCCTTTTATAGTGTTGCTAAAGAATATAATGAACAAGCAGCAATTGAACTTATTGCATTTCACAAAGCAAATGGAGGGATATCTAGATATAAGAAATTTGATTTATTTAGAAAAGAATTACTTCCAAAATATAAAATTAATAAAGAAGTTAATCTAGATAAATTAATTAATGAATATAGTATTGAAGTAAAAAATGGACTTCTTAATTGTCTTATATGCTCCGACTTAAATTTCTTAAAGAAATCAACAAAAAATATTCCATGGAGTGTGGTTTCTGGCGGTGATGAAAAAGAAATTAGATATATTTTTAAAAAAAGAAATATTGATTATTTTTTTGAAGGAGGAATTTATGGTAGCCCAAATACAAAAGAGGATATTTTTAAAAAATGTCTAGAAAAAGGTACTTTTAAAAATCCAGCCTTATATATAGGAGATAGCAAATATGACTATATATCAGCAAGTAAATTTAATATCGACTTTGTTTTTTTAAGTATTTGGACTGAATTTAGAGAATGGAAAGAATATACATCACTGAAAAATATTTTTACAATAAATAAAATTAGTGATTTGATAAATAATTGAAATGAATAAAGTTTTTCAAAATCTTTTTTTGGTAATAAGATTAATGATAAAATTTTAATTATTAGATAATATTCAATTTGTATAGAAAAAGTTTTGAAAAAAATTTAATTCATTTAGATTGTACCCTCAGAGATGGAGGATATTATAATAATTGGGATTTCGAAGAAAATTTAATTAATGATTATTTAAAAGCCATATCATACACCTCCATAAATTTTGTAGAGATTGGATTTAGATCAATTGTTAATAATGGATTTAAAGGAGCATTAGCTTTTTCAACTGATGACTATATAAATTCACTTAAAATTCCTCGAAAAATTGAAATTGCTGTAATGATAAATGGATCAGAGTTGCTACAAGAATCAAATTATATAAAGATCTTAGAAAAGTTATTTCCTAACAACTCAAAAAAGAGTCCTGTGAAATTAGTTAGAATCGCTTGCCATCTTGAAGAAATTAATGTTGCATTAGAAAGTTCTAAATGGCTTGTGAATAATGGTTTTAAAGTGGGCATAAATCTTATGCAAATTAGTGAAATAAGTAAAGAATTACTTATTTCAATTGCTAATAAAATAAATGATTACCCAATCGATGTTTTTTATTTTGCAGACAGCTTAGGAAATATCACCCCGGAAAAAGTTAAACACATTTTAAACATAATAAAGATTTATTCCTCAAAACCTATTGGAATCCATGCACACGATAATCTTGGTTTAGCTCTATCAAATACAATTTCTGGTATTAAAAATGGAGCTGAATGGATAGATTCAACAATTACTGGTATGGGTAGAGGTCCAGGGAATTGCAAAACAGAAGAATTATTAATTGAACTAGAACATCAAAATTCCAAAATAAGTAATTTAAATATTTCTCATACTTTAAATATCATTAATAAATACTTTTTACAATTAAAAGAAAAATATAAGTGGGGAACAAATCCTTATTATTATTTATCTGGTAAATATAAAATTCATCCTACCTATATTCAAACTTTATTGAATAATTCCATCTTTAGTACTGATGATAGAATGATGATCATAAATAAATTAAGCAAAAAAAATTCTACTAAATTTGACTATAAATTGTTAACAGAAGATATTGTTGATTTTAATAAAAATGAATGCAAAGGTTATTGGAATCCAGATGAACTTTTTAAAGAAAAGATTGTTCTTATTATTGCTACTGGTCCAAGTGCATATAAATATAGAAATGCAATTGAACGTTATATAAGAAAAATTAAACCAAAAGTCATTGCATTAAATACACCAACTCCAATCAATAATGATCTTATTGATATAAGAGCAGCATGCCATCCTTTGAGGATATTAACAGATGCAGATGAATATAAAAAAATTAAAAAACCTATTATTTGTCCTTATTCAACATTTCAAGAAAGTTATGCATCCAAAATGAAATTAGATAATATTTTAGATTATGGACTTTCAACAAGATATTATAAATTTGATTTTCAGAAAAACTACTGTAATATTCCAAGACCACTCGTTCTTCTATATGCAATTTCTGCTGCTATTTCAGGTAATGCCAAATCTATAAAAATCGCAGGCGTAGATGGATATGAAGAGGGTGACCCTAGGAATTCTCAACTTGAAGAATTACTTACATTGTTATTAAAGGAAGAAAAAGTTTCTCAAAAGATCAAATCTATTACTCCAAGTCTCTTCAAAAACATTAATCAAGAAAGTGTTTATTACTATTAGTTTTTAAATATAAATTAAA
>MDTA01018852.1_pt1 | contig 33984 bp, 38 predicted proteins | sample 811151 | NCBI WGS metagenome assembly MDTA01 (sample SAMN05326648, study PRJNA326480) | marine metagenome | isolation source: seawater | place: Indian Ocean: South | collected 2010
GCTCTTGCATCTTCATCTCTAAAACATGGGGCAATCTGAAAATATTTATCAAAGCCAGAAACCATAATTAATTGTTTGAATTGTTGAGGCGCTTGTGGAAGAGCATAAAATTTTCCAGGATTTAATCTACTTGGAACTAAAAAATCCCTAGCCCCTTCAGGACTTGAAGAAGTTAAGATTGGTGTTTGAAACTCTAAAAAACCCAAACTATTCATTTCATTTCTGATAAAAGAAATTACTTTTGATCTTAAAATTATATTTTCGTGAATTTTTTTTCTTCTAAGATCTAAAAATCTATATTTTAATCTAATTTCTTCGGAATACTCTTGATCACTGAAAATTGGCATGGGTAATTCTTTACAAGTTCCTAGAATATCAAAATTATCTATCGAGACCTCAATTTCACCAGTATCAATATCTTTATTAATTGTATCTTCTTTTCGATTTATTACTTTACCTGTAATTTTAATTACGGTCTCAAGTTGAATTTTTTCTAAATTTTTAAAGTTCGAATTTTCCTTATCAATTATACATTGAGTAATTCCATAATTATCTCTTAAATCTATAAATAAAAGATTACCGTGATCTCTTTTTTTATTTATCCAGCCTGATAAAGACACATTTTTTCCCACATCATTTTTCTGTAATTCGTTACAATTGTGACTTCTATATTTGTTCAACTAATCCTCCAAAGCACTTTTAATAATATTTAAATCAATTGATTTTTTTTTTTTTAAACTTATTTCGTCAATCTTATATATAAAATCAAATATTTTACTATATGATCTATCAATTCTTTTGATAATAAAATTAATTAACTTTTTATCTATTGAAATTTGACGATCTGATAAGTTTTTTACAATCAGAGCAAACATCAGGTCATCATCTGGCTTTTTTATTTGATGAAGAAGAAAATTTGAAGACCTTGACTTAAGGTCTGCCAAATTAAAATTAATTCTAACAATCGGTTTAGTTGAAGTAACAATCAAATACTTGTTTTCTTGCTCAATTATATTTAGCAAGGTAAAAATAATTTTTTCATCAATTTGCTCATTTAAATTTTCTAAAACTATATTTTCATAAACCTTTATTTCTTTTAAATCATTGTTTTTAAATTGATTTGCCTCAAATTTGATACCTTTAAATCTTTTGATAAAAATATTTACTAAATGTGTTTTTCCTGAAAATTTTTCTCCACAAATATTCAAAAAATTTTTTTCCCATCTTGGCCATCTGTCAAATAAACCAATTATATCTTCATTGCTTTTTGAAACATAGAAATCTTCATTTTTAAAATTTTTATCGAAATCAAATTTTATAATTTTTTGTTTATTTTCTCTCATTTTAATATCCATGTTTTATTTTGTGTATCAAAATTGTAATTATTTTCACCCATTGATTTTAGAAAATCATCAGGCGTGCCATTAAAAGTAATTTGGTAATAAATTGAATTTTTATCCATTTTTGAAATATAAAAATCATAAATTAAATCTTTTTCACTTAAAATTTTTTCAAAATTAGAAATTTTAGAATTATTTTTGTTATCTACTTTTACCTTCAAAGTTAATCGAATAGATGTATTAATTAAATTTAAATTTTTCCAATAATCCTCATAGACAGTTTTTAATTCATAGATAATTTTTTTTACCTCATTTTCATTATAGAGATTTATATTTGAAAATGATTGATTTTTTAGATTTAAATTGTTTTTTATTGAAATTCTTGAAAGAACTCTTAATTCATTTTCATTTTTAAAAATTAATACGACAATAGAGTCGTCTAAATTATATTTTTTAGTAATTGCCTCGAAATTGTATTTTTCAATGAAATCATATTTTGATTTAATCAAATTCAAATCCTCTAGATCTTCTGAGGGCAAAATATACTCTATTAAATGAAAATTTTCTTTCTCATTATTCCACTCAGTAAAAAAGTTGTTATTATTAAATATTAGTAAATCTTTTTTATTTTCATCTATAATTATTGGTATTAATAAAATTTTTTTTCTAATTGGGATTGATGGGAAAATATTCTTTTTTTCCAAATAATTAAAAACCTTTTTTTTGCTGAAAGATACTCCTAAATTTAAGTGATAAATTTCATCAATAAATTTCTCCTCTTTTATAGAAAAAGAGTCAATCATTCCCTTTATTTCATTTAATTTTATATCTTTGATTTTTTTTTGGTTTGCAGAGTCTACTATCAACGAAACAAGCCTAAAAAAAGCTATATTAAAACCATCATCCATAACCTCATTTTTATTAAAATTGATCTCAAATGGCTTGGAAATTTCTATGTTATTTATATCAAAAGCATTTCCATCTCCTTTAGCTGTGGAAAAAAAAAATAAATTTAGAGATAGAAATATAAAAAAAATATATAAGTATTTTAAATGATCAATTTTATATTTAGCTAACATACTTTATAATAATGAATAAAAACTTATTTACATATAAAAAAAGTGGAGTTGACATTAATTCTGCTGATAAATTTGTAAAATTCATTTCAAATATATCAACAAAAAATCAGGGCAAAAAAAAGTTTAATAATATTGGTGGTTTTGGATCCATTACAAATATTCCTAAAAATATTGAGAATCCTAAAATTGTAGCTTGCACAGATGGGGTTGGAACAAAGATTGAAATTGCAAATACACTAAAAAAATTTGACACTATAGGAATCGATCTTGTAGCGATGAGTGTTAATGATCTAATAGTTCAGGGAGCAAAACCTCTTTTTTTTCTTGATTACATATCAATAAACAAAATCAATCTTCCCAAACTTAAATCTATTATAAAGGGGATTGTAAAAGGATGTAAAATTTCAAAATGTCAATTGGTAGGTGGAGAAACTGCAGAAATGCCAGAAACCTATGAAAAAGGTAAATTTGATATTGCTGGTTTTGCGGTTGGAATAGTTGATGAAAAAAAAATTCTTAAGAAGAAAAAAATCAAAAAGAATAATTTAATTTTAGCAGTTCCTTCTAGTGGCTTACATTCAAACGGTTTTTCTCTTGTAAGATATATCTTAAAAAAAAATAAACTGAATTTTAAAAAAAACCTTTTTCTTAAAAAAGAGTTAATTAAACCTACAAAAATTTATGTTAAAGAAATCCTAGAATTAATAGATAAAAATCTTATAAATAGTTGTGCAAATATTACTGGTGGGGGATTAACTGAAAATATTAAAAGAATTATGCCAAAAAATCTTTGTGCAGAAATAAGTTTAAAAAAAATTGTACCTTTAAAAATATTTAAGTGGCTCAAAAATCAAAATATTTCTGATAAAGAGATGTTAAGAACATTCAATTGTGGTGTTGGATTTTGTATTATTATTGACTCGAAAAATTTTGAAAAAGTAAAAAAGTACTTTTCCTATGAATATAAACCATATGTAATAGGAAAAATTATAAGTGGTCATAATCAAGTAAAATTGAATGATAAAATCAATTGGGATTAAAAAAATAAATACAGCAGTATTTATTTCTGGAAATGGTAGTAATTTAGAGAATCTAATCAAATTTTCAACTTTAATCAAATCACCTATAAAAATCAATTTTGTTATTTCAAGTAATTCAAAAGCAAAGGGAATTAATTTTTCAAAGAAATATAAAATAAAATATAAAATTTTGAGTTTCAAAAATAAAACTCAAGATGAAAAAAAAACTTTAGATTTATTAAAAAGATATAATATTAAGCTGATATGTCTTGCAGGCTTTATGAAAATTTTATCAAAAAATTTTATTAAAAGATTCAACGGAAAAATTTTAAATATCCATCCATCACTACTACCAAAATACAAAGGGCTTAATACTCATGAGAGAGCAATTAATGATGGAGCAAAATTTGCAGGCTGCACTGTTCATCTAGTAAATTCAAGATTAGATTCTGGAAAAATAATAATGCAAAAAAAGATAAAAATAAATAAAACCGATACACCCGGTAAATTAGCCAAAAAAGTGTTAAAACAAGAGCATATTTTATATCCTAAAGCCCTTATAAAATTGTTCTCTAATCGTTAAAGAAAAAATCGATTTCAATTTTAGCATTTTGAACACTATCAGATCCATGAACTGAATTTTTGTCTATTGAAATACCATATTTCTTCCTAATCGTACCATCTTTTGCATCTTTAGGATTTGTTGCACCCATTAAATTTCGATTAGCGATAACTGCATTATCTTTTTCGAGTACCATAACTACGATTGGACCAGATGATAAGTACGAACAAAGATCATTATAAAAAGGTTTTGTTTCATGGACTTTATAAAAGCTTTCAGCCTCTGATTTTTCAATTTGAATTTTTTTTTCTTTAACAATATTAAAACCATTATCTTGAAAAATTTTTTTAATTTCATTATCTAAATTTCTTTCGACCGCATCAGGTTTAATAATTGATAAAGTTTGTTCAATACTACTCATAATTGTCCTCGATTAATTGATTTAATAATCTGACACCATATCCTGTTGCACCACCTGAGTTTAATGCACCCCCGTATTTCGAGAATGCCATACCAGCAATATCTAAGTGTGCCCATGGTGTATTCTTTAAGATAAACCTTTGTAAAAACTGAGCAGCAGTAGTCGATCCTGCACCACCAACATAATTGATATTTTGCATATCAGCATTTTTTGAATTTATCAATTTATCATAATTTTTATGCAGTGGCATTCTCCATAATTTTTCCTCAACTTTTTCTCCAGCCTCAATTAATTGTTTTGATAATTTATCGTTATTTGAAAACAGTCCAGCATATTCAGAACCTAAGGAAACTATAATTGCACCTGTTAAAGTTGCTAAATCAACTATGAGCCTAGGTTTATATTTTTTTTCAGTGAATGTTAAAGCATCTGCTAACACAAGCCGTCCTTCTGCATCAGTATTTAAAATTTCTATAGTTTTACCACTGTAAGATTTTACAATATCACCGGGTCTTTGAGCATTTCCACTCACCATATTTTCTACAAGACCAACAACACCAATAGCGTTTATTTTTGATTTTCTAATAGCTAAGTTTTTCATAAGACCAACAACTACGGCAGAGCCAGCCATATCGTAAGTCATATCCTCCATAAATTTAGCTGGCTTAAGCGAATAACCTCCAGTATCAAAACATACTCCCTTGCCTACAAACGCCAACGGTTTTGAATTACTTTTTAAACCTTTCCACTCAATTGTAACAAGATAAGATCCTCTGATACTTCCTTGCCCCACTCCTAGTAAGGCGTTCATACCCAATCTTTTTAATTTTTTTTGATCATAGATATTAATCTTTAAACCATATTTTTTTAATGATCGCAGTCTTCTAGCATATTCATCTGGATGCAAGATATTACCAGGTTCAGATACTAAATCTCTTGCATAGAAAGTTCCTTCTTCTAAAGCTTTAAATTTTTTTAAAGTATTAATTGCAGGTATATTTTTTTTTCCGAATACGTTTAAAGTTATAAGTTTTGTTTCTTTTTTAGATTTATATTTTTTAAATTCATATGATTTTAATTTTAATCCGTGAAGAAAATGTCCTATAAAAATTTTTCCATTACTAAGTATGCTATCAGTATTGATTACATATTCGCTGTTTTTTCCATTATTTATGATTCCATAGAGTTCAGCACCTAAATTTTCAATTTCAAAGGCTTTAATATCTTTTTTAATTGAAACTAGAACTATTTTCTTTTTTGAACTTAATTCAAAAACAAGTAATTTTTTTTTCAAATCAATGTTTTTAAGTAGGTCTGATATATAAGAAAATTCAAAATTAGAGATGTATTTTTTTAATGATTTTATACTAAATTTTGCATCAGTAAATAATACGAGATTCGCCGAGGTTTTTTTAGAGATATTATTTTTATAGTTAATTTTAATAGACATAAATTTTTAAATACAAAGAGTTTTAAATGAATGCTATATATTGTGAAATTTATTATTTTCAATGAAAAAATTAATCTTCCAAAAATTCACTAAAGATACATCACTTTTTTTCATTATAATGTGTTTCACAGTCGGACTAATAGTATGGACATTGCAAGCAGTCAATTATTTTGATTTCGTAACACAGGATGGTCATGGATTGAGAACTTATTTTTCATATATAATTTTCAATTTTCCAAAAATTATTCATAGAATAATTCCATTTATCTTTTTTGTCTCACTTTTTTACATGCTTATCAATTATGAATTGAGGAATGAATTATCAATATTTTGGATACATGGAATAACAAAAATTGAATTTGCAAATAAGATAATAGTTATTTCAATTCTCTTAACTTTTTTTCAAATTTTAATAGGAGGATTTTTTTCACCATTAAGTCAATATAAGGGAAGAGAGTTTTTAAAAAATTCCAATATAGACTTTTTTACTTCACTCATTAAAGATGGCAAATTTATAAATGCTGTTGATGGTTTAACGATTTTTATAAATAAAAAAAATGATGATGGAACATATTCGAATATTTTTTTAGACGATTCGACGAAAGCTAATTCTAGAACAATTTATGCAAAGAATGGTTTAATCATAGATAATAACGAAAGAAAAATATTTAAGTTATTTGATGGAAAAGTGATTAATAATGAAAAATCTAAAATTAATGTTTTTGAATTTGACCAAATTGACTTTAATTTAGCTGAATATTCTAGTAATACAATTTTAGTTCCAAAAATTCAGGAAATTTCATCAAAAGAGCTTTTTTATTGTTCTTATAAAATTTTTAAGAATGAATTAGATCAATTAAAAGATAAAAGATGTGAAAAAAAAATTGTAAAAGAAATTAATCAAGAAATTTTGAAAAGATTTTATAAGCCCCTATACATACCCATAATAGGAATTTTATGTTGTTTCTTATTCATTATTTCGAAAAATAGTATTTCATATAATAAAAATAGAAGAACAATATTTTTAATTACTTTTTTTATTTTAATATTTTCTGAAGCATCTTTGAGATATTCAACTATTTCGACTATTGCTACTTTTTCTTATTTAATCATACCGTGGCTAATGTTTATCTTGATATATTATCTTTTTTATAAAAGGACGAAAAATGTTTAAAACTTACGAAAGATACATAATTAAAAATTTCCTAAATAAATTTATAACCATAAGTTTAATTTTTTTTAGTTTAACGATAATTTTAAGTGTCTTAGAAGAAATATCTTTTTTTAAAAATTTGGAGGTCAATTTTTTTTACCCATATTTTTTAACTTTACTGAGCACACCAATAACATTGTTTGAAATATTTCCATTTATATTCTTAATTTCAACTCAATTTTTATTTTATGATTTGTTTAAAAAAGAAGAGCTAAATCTTCTTAAAGTTAATGGATTAAGTAATTTTAAGATTATAAAAATTTTATTTTTTTCTTCAATAATAATAGGAATATTTGCAGTAATAGTCTATTACAATGCAGCATCAAAACTAAAATTTTTTTACACTGATATTAAAAATACATTCTCAAATGATAATAAATATTTGGCCGTAGTCACTAATAGTGGCCTATGGCTGAAGGATGAAGTAAATAATAAAATGTTAATTGTCAAAGCTAGTTATATAAAAGATAATGATCTAATTAATGTAATCATTAATGAATTTGATAAAGAATTTAACATCGATAGAATTATACAGTCTGATAAAATAAATATTTCTAATAAATACTGGGAAGTAGAGAAGCCATTGATTACTGAAAATAATATTTCTGAAGTTAGTAATGAAAAAATAATATTTGAAACTAATTTTGATAAGGAGAAAATTAATAGTTTATTTTCAAACATATCAACATTAAATTTAATTGAATTATTTGACTTAAAAAAAGACTACGAAAAACTCGGTTATTCTTCAGATGAAATAGAGATTCATTTACTCAAACTTTTTTCTACCCCATTATTTTATGCAGTTCTAACCATCCTATCCTCAATTATAATGCTAAATTTTAGACGAGATAAATCGCTTTTTTTTCACGTGCTTTTAGGGATTTTGATGTCTGTAATCATATATTACATAAATTTTATGTTCTCTTCGCTCGGCAATAATGGAAAAATACCTATAACAGCCTCAATTTTTCTTCCAATTTTATTTATTTCACTTATTTCAATCATAGGTTTAATAAGAATAAATGAGAAATAATATATTAATATTTTTTGTATTAGTATTATGTTTTTGCAATAACTCTTATGCAAATCAATTCATTTTTAAAACTTCAGAACTTGAAATATTAGAAAATGGAAATTTAGTAAGTGCTAAAAATGGTACAGCTATTTCCGATGATAAAGACTTAGAATTAGAAGCAAAAAAATTTAATTATCTTAAGAATTTAAATTTATTAACTGCTTTTGAAGGAGTAATCAATATCAAATCAGAAAATTTAAGAATTGAATTTAATCAAATTGAAATTGACAAAGAAAATTTAACTATTAATGCCAATGGCAATATTAAGATTAATGATTTGAAAAAAGAATTAGAGATTAAGACAAACTCTATCTCTTACGATAAAAAAACTAATATCTTAAAATCAAATTCTAATTCAACACTTAAAGATAAATTAAATAATAAATTTAAAACTGAGTTATTTTATTACAATCTTAATGATAATATTCTAAAGATTAAAAATGCTCATCTTAGGGATTTTGAAAATAATAATTTTTTTCTAGATATTGCATATATAAACACATTAACAAACAATTTAATTGGTAAAGACATTGCTATCGATCTTAACAATAAATCATTTAATAAAGAAAATGAACCACGACTGAAAGGTAAAAATATTAGTTACGATGGAGCAAATACAGAAATAGAGAAAGGAGTTTTTACAACGTGCAAAAAAAGAGATGGCAAATGTCCCCCGTGGGAATTATCAGCAGAAAAGATACAACATGATAAAAAAAATCAAATAATTAATTATAAAAATGCTTGGCTAAAAGTTTACGATATCCCAGTTGTTTACTTCCCTAAATTTTTTCATCCCGATCCAACTGTCGAAAGAAAATCTGGTTTTTTAGTTCCAACATTAAAAAATAGCCCTAATGCACAAAGTTATTTAAGTGTTCCTTATTATTTGGTTTTGAAAGAAAACAAAGACATTACTTTTACACCTCGCTTGTATACTGAGGATAAATTTTTGTTACAATCTGAGTATAGACAAGAGAATTACAAAAGTAGTCATATTAGTGATTTTAGTTATTTGTACGAAAAAAATTCCAGCTCCAAAAGTCATTTTTTTTATAAATTAGATAAAAAAATTGATCTCAATAATTTTGAAGATAGTAAATTGAAATTAAAAATTGAGAAAACATCAAATGATACATATCTTAAAAGTAACAAATTACAGTCACCTATTATTTTGAGTGAAACTGTTTTAGAGAATTCTTTAAGTTTAGACATGTCTTCTGTTGACACATCAATAAATACTGAATTTAGAGTTTACGAAAGTTTAGATAAGAAAAAAAGTGATAGATACGAATTTATTTTACCCAAAATTGAATTTGCAAAAAAATTAAAAAATAAAACTTCATTGAATGGTGATTTTCAGTTCAACTCAAATAATTTTATAAAGAATTATGAAACAAACATTTTTGAAAAAGTGAATATAAATGACATAATTTTTAATTCAAATCCAAAAATTAGTAAATTTGGATTTTATAATAATTATGATTTCATTATAAAAAATGTAAATTCAGACTCTCAAAACTCAATAATATATAAAAAGGATCAAAATCACTACTTATCTGGTTTATTTCAATTTAATTCATCCTTACCTTTAATAAAGGATCAAGGAAATTTGCAAAAAATCCTTAAACCTAAACTTGCACTAAAGATAAGTCCAGAAAACACAAAAGATATTAGCAACGAAGAAACAAGATTAGATGCCAACAATATCTTTAATTTAAATAGAATTTCATCAAGCAATACTATAGAAGGAGGAGTTTCGTTGGCTTATGGAAACGACTTCACTATATTAAATAATAAGAATAATATTGAGATTTTTTCACTAAAATTAGCCAATAACATAAGATTAAATGAGAATGATGATTTACCAAAGACTAATCAAATTGGAAGAAAAACATCTAATTTTTTTGGAGAAATCTCCTATAATCCCAATGATATATTAAAAACAAAATATAACGTCTCATCAAAAAACAATTTTACTGAAGTTTCTTACGAAAATTTGCTTGCAGAAATAAGTATTAATAACTTTGTGACAACTTTTGATTATCTGAACGAAAATAATACAAACGAAAAAAATACATATTTAAAGAATAAAACAACATATAACTTTAATGACAGAAATAATTTTTCTTTTTCCACGAGAAGAAATAAAAAAACCAATTTAACAGAGTATTATAATTTTATTTATCAATATAAGCTTGATTGCTTAGCAGCATCAATTGAATATAATAAAGATTATTATAATGACAGAGATATTAAACCTGAGGAAAGTATTTTCTTTAAATTAACTATAATTCCATTTGGTGAAACAAGTAGTCCAAATCTAAAAAACTAATGCTTAGAAAAAACTTTTATTTAATAATTATCTTTTTTTTAATAAGTAATTCAATCTCATTTTCTAATTCTATAAATATATCTGTAATAGTCGATGATCAAATAATTACAAATTATGATATTGAAAAAGAAGGCGAATATCTAAAAATTTTAAACCCAAATTTATCAAATCTTAAAACTGAAAAAATAGAAGAAATTGCCAAAGAATCTTTGATTAATGAAATTATTAAAAAAAAAGAATTTGAAAAATTAATTGATTTTGAAAAGGATAATGTTTTTGTTACCGGATATTTAAAAGATCTTTATACAAAATTAAATTATAAAAATGAGATAGAATTTCAAGAATCTTTGTCTGATAAAGAAAATTATAATTTGAGTGAAATTAAGGAAAAGATTAAAATTGAAGTTCTTTGGAATGAATTTATTTATTTAAAATATAAAAATCAAATTAAAATTGACACAACGAAATTATCAAAAAAAGTGCAAGATATGGGTAATAAAACAAAAAAAGAGTATCTATTATCAGAAATTGTTTTTCAAAAAAATAATGAGGATTTAGAACAGCTCGTTGAAAAAATTACATTTAGTATCTCTGAAATTGGTTTTAACAATACTGCAAATATTTATAGTATATCTGAAAGCTCAAAATTAGGTGGTAAAATAGGATGGGTGGATGAAAATAATCTATCAGAAATTATTTTTAAAAATTTAAATAAAATTGATAAAAATGAATTTACTGATGTTATACCCTTAGGAAATAATTTTATTATATTAAAGATCGAAGACACAAGATTAAAAAAAATTTCTATAGATAAAAAAGAACAATTAAATAGAATGATTAAATTTGAAACAAATAAACAACTTAATCAATTTTCGAGAATTTATTTTAATAAAGCAAAATTAAATTATTCAATTAATGAAATATAAACCTATTTTAATTGTACCTGGACAAAAAAATAGTATTTTTTTTGAAATTTTCTTTAAGTCTTTAAAAACTAAAAAATTTAGAAGTCCACTAATTTTAATTTCCTCAATAAAATTACTTAAATCTGAAATGAAAAAATTTAATTTTAAAAAAAAAATAAGATTAATTGATTTAGATAAAATTGAATATTATAAATTAGATAATAGAACTGTTAATTTAATTAATATCTCTTCAGCTATCAATAAATCAAAATCCTTTATAAGAGAGTCATTTGAAATCGCTTTTAAGATTATAAGATTAAAAATTTCTTACAAATTGATTAATGGTCCAATAAATAAGACCCAATTTTTAAATAGGAAATTTTTAGGAATGACTGAGTATATCTCACGTAAATTTAACATAAATAATGTGGCTATGTTAATTTATAATAAGGAAATTTCAGTTTGCCCAATTACAACTCACCTACCTCTTAAATTAATTCCAAAAAGAATAAATAAAGATTTGATTTCAAAAAAAACAGAATTAATTGATAATTTTTTTAGAAAAAATTTTGGATATAGGCCTAAAATAGCAATTTTGGGGCTTAACCCACATTGTGAAAGTTTTTTAAAATTTAATGAAGATACAAAAATAATTAAACCTACGGTCAAGATGCTTAAAAAAAGAAAATTTAAAGTAAGTGGACCTTTTCCAGCTGATACAATTTTTTTAAAGCAAAATAGAAAGAAATTTGATGTGGTGTTAGGCATGTATCATGATCAAGTTTTATCACCAATCAAAACATTAAAAGAATACGATGCAATAAATATTACATTGGGTCTTCCCTTTTTTAGAGTCTCACCTGATCACGGCCCTAATGAATTAATGAAAAATAAAAATTTATCTTCTCCATTAAGTCTTATCAGATCAATAGAATTTTTAGATAAAAAGTGATTAAACCAAAAAAAAGTTTAGGACAAAATTTCTTAATAGATAAAAATATCATAAATATAATTTCAGAAATTGTAGATATCAAAAATAAATCAATTCTTGAAGTTGGACCAGGAACAGGTAATTTAACATCATCACTTTTAAAAAAAAATCCAAGAGAATTAATCGTAGTTGAGAAAGATAGAGAACTTGTATCATTACTAAGAAAAGAGTTCGGCAATAATATTAAAATTATTAACGATGATATATTAAATCTTCAAGAGGACATACTTTGTGAAAATCAATTATTGGTATTCGGCAATTTACCTTATAACATTTCTACTGCAATTTTAAGTAAATGGATTTTAAATTTAGATGATAAAAAAATATGGTTTAAAAATTTGATACTTATGTTTCAAAAAGAAGTAGCAGATAGAATTTTATCTAGCCATAATAGCTCAAAATATGGAAGACTTTCAATAATAGCAAATTGGAAATTAGATGTTAAAAAAATTATAGATATTAAACCTGGATGTTTCTCACCTCGGCCAAAAATTGATAGTTCGTTATTATTTTTTTCACATAAAAAGAGTCCATTTAAACTTAAAAATCCATATAGCTTAGAGAAGATTACTAGAATTTTTTTTAATCACCGAAGAAAAAAAATTAAAAAACCTTTTTATCAAATATTTGCGGAAAATAATAAAGTTTTAGATAAATTAAATATTTCTTTGGATTTAAGACCTCAAAACTTAGACTACGAAACCTATCTTAAATTAGCTCGTGAATTTGAGAACTTAAGTAGTTAATCTTTCGACATGTGCTCTTATAAAATCTGGATCATAATCTTTTGAGCCATTTTCTATTTCAGCTTTAATCAAGGTATTTATTTTAGAATAACATTCCTCAAGATTTTCATTTATGACAACATAATCATAATTAATCCAATGAAGAACATCACGGCTAAATTGTTTCATTCTTTCTTCTACAATAAGTTTATCTTTCATATCTCTATTGGATAATCTCTGAAATAGTACTTCTTTACTAGGGGGCAAAATAAAAAAAGTTATTAATTTATAATCTAATTTTTTATTTTTTATTTGATCTGCACCTTGCCAGTCAATGTCAAATAAAACATTTTTCCCTTTATTAAGTTTATCAATTACTGGGGTCCTTGTTGTTCCATAAAAGTTGTTGAAAACTTTAGCATATTCTAAAAATTCATCATTTTTAATTAATCTTTTGAAGTTATCTTCGTTTACAAAATAATAATCTTTATCTGGTGTCTCGCTAGGTCTGGGCTTTCTAGTAGTGTGAGAAATTGATATATCAAAATTGTTTAATTTAGAAAGTAAACTTACTAAAGTTGTTTTTCCAGCTCCAGACGGAGAGGATAAAATAATCATTACCCCATCTTTATCTGTGGGCATTAAAAACTAGTTTGCTTTTCCTTCTATAAATTTAACAGCATCACCAACTGTTAAAATTTTTTCAGCTTCACTATCAGATATTTCTGAACCAAACTCCTCTTCAAAGGCCATTACTAATTCAACAGTGTCTAAACTATCAGCGCCTAAATCATCAATAAAACTTGATTCTTCTGTAACTTTAGCTTCATCTATACCAAGGTGATCTGCAACTATTTTTTTAACTTTACTTGAAACATCTTCTGACATATTGATCCTTTATTGTTTTAAATTCTTAATAGTTTAAAAACATCTTTTGTCAACCCATATACATACCTCCGTTAACATGTAATGTCTCCCCATTTATATAATTAGATTGATTTGAAGCTAAAAAAAGAACAGCATTTGCAACATCTTCTGGCTCTCCTAATCTTGAGGATGGAATCTTAGAGATAATTACCTCTTTAAATTTCTCATCAATTTTGTCTGTCATGGCAGTTTTTATAAATCCTGGTGAAATACAATTAACATTAATATTTTTTTTTGCATACTCTATTGCTAAACTTTTAGACATTGCAACAATCCCGGCCTTTGAGGCTGTATAATTTGCCTGGCCTAAATTTCCTGTGTGTCCAACAACTGAAGTTATATTAACAATCTTTCCAGATTTGTTTTTTAACATTTTTTTAATTGCAAATTTACTTAACAAAAAAGTAGAGGTTAAATTAATATCTACTACTTTTTTCCATTCTTCTAAGGTCATCCTAATAGCTAAGTTATCTTGAGTAATACCTGCATTATTTATAATACAATCTAGTTTTCCACCAAGTTCATTTGTTGCATTTTCAACAAATTCTTCAATCTTATCAGCTTGTGCAATATCAAACTTTAAAATTTTAATTTTATCAAATTTTGATTTTAAATCATTTAATTTTTCAATTTTTGTCCCAGAGGCTAAAATATTTGCTCCACAATCATTAAGTCTTTTTACAATAGAATTTCCTATTCCACCGGAAGCACCAGTTACGATTATATTCTTATTTTTTAAATCAATCATATCTTAAGATCTTTTATATCACTCTGTTGATTAATTGTATTTAATTTTACATCTTTATTAATTCTTTTTATTAAGCCTGTTAACACTTTTCCAGGTCCTATTTCAATAAAATGATTTATACCATCATTAATCATTTTATTTATACTCTCTCTCCACCTAACTCTACTTTCAATTTGCTCAATAAGTAATTTTTTTAATTCATCTTTGTTCAAAATCTCTTTAGCTGTAACATTAGAAATCAAAATATTTTTTCCGTCTACAAAATTTGTTTGCTCTAACTTTTCTTTCATTATCTTAGTTGCGTTATTCATTAACTTGCAATGAAAAGGAGCGCTCACTGGTAATTTTATACTTTTAATACTTTTTGTTTTTAAAATCTCTATCATTGAGTTTAAATCGTTATTTTTACCGCTTACTACGATTTGTCCATTTGAGTTGTCATTTGCTATTTGAACAGAAAAACTATCTTTTTTATCATCTAAAATTTTTTCGATTTCCTCAACTTTTGAACCTAGAATTGCCAGCATACCCCCTTCTCCCTTTGGAATTGAATTTTGCATAGCATTCCCTCTTATTCTTAAGAGATTTAATGTGTCTGAAAAATTCAAGTAACCTGCAGAAGATAATGCAGAATATTCGCCTAATGAGTGTCCTGCAAAATATTTTGCTCTATGTAAGTCAATATTAAATTCTTTTTTTATAATATTGAATATTGAGTAACTTATTAGAAATATGGCGGGTTGGGTATTGATAGTTAAATCTAATTCTTCTTTTGGACCATTCAAAATTAATTTCGATAAAGGAAAATTTAAAACATCATCAGCTTCTTTGAATAATTCTCTTACTAAATTGAAATTGTCAAAAAACTCTTTTCCCATGCCTACTATTTGAGAACCTTGTCCAGGAAAAATTACTGAAAACATCTAAAAAAACCCTTTTTTTTACTCTTTTTGCTATTGTAATTGAAGATTTATAATAGTATATCCTCACTTTTTATTAAAGAACATAAATGAATTTATACGAACACACTATAATTGCTAGGCAGGATACTTCACCAAGCGAAATTAAGCAATTAGTTGAAAAATACTCAAAAATTATTGAAAAAAATGACGGTGAAACAATTAAAACTGAAAATTGGGGTCTATTAAATTTATCTTATTTAATCAAAAAAAATAGAAAAGGAAATTATTTGCATTTTAAGATTAAGGGTAAAGGAAAAGTTATAAGTGAACTAGAAAAAAATGAGTCTCTTGATAAGAAATTATTGAGATATTTGACTGTTAAAGTGAAGAAATTTGATCTTGAGACAAATTATTTTTCAAAAAAAGATGAGAATGATAAAAAGGAGTCTGTAAAAAGCTGATTATGCCTAAAAGACACAACAATAATAAAAAAAATAAACAAAGTAACTTTGCAAAATTAAGTATTTTTCAACCAAACAAATATAAATTTAAAAAAAGTTGTCCATTGTCTTTAAAAGGTGCTCCTAAAATTGATTATAAGAACATTAAGCTTTTGAAGAAATATATTTCAGAGAACGGTAAAATTTTACCCTCAAGAATTACGAATGTAAGTCAAAAAAAACAAAGAGAATTATCCTTATCAATTAAAAGGGCACGGAATTTAGCATTAATTTAAATGAAAGTAATTTTACTTGAAAATTTAAAAAAAATTGGATCAATTGGTGAGATAATTGATGTAAAAAGAGGATTCGCAAGAAACTTTTTGATTGCCAATAAAAAGGCGTTGTACGCTTCTAAAGAAAACATTTCACAAGTGGAAAAGATAAAAGCGGAACTATCAAAAAAAGATAATGAAAAAAAACAAGAAGCTAAAAAAGTAGCGGAGAAAATTAATAAAAAGAATTACAATGTTAAAAAATTAAGCACCGAAAACAACGAATTATATGGTTCTGTGAAACCTACTGAAATTTCAAAATTAATTTACGAAATTGACAAAGTTGAGGTGAAGCCGTCAATGATACAACCTATTACAGAAATAAAAACGCTAGGTAAATTTAAGGTCAAGATTTCACTACACTCAGAAGTTGATGCTGAGATAAATATTACCGTTTCTTCAGCTGAGACAATTCAATAATTATACAACTTTTTCCCCAATATTTTTTTTTAATTCTTATTAATAAGATTTATTATAAAATAGGTTAATGGAAAAAAATCTAAGTATTGTTAAAGATCAATTCAAAGAACTCCCAAACAATATAGAGGCAGAGCAATCTGTTATTGGTTCAATTTTAGTCACAAATGAAATATTTGATGAAATTAACATGATTGTATCAAGCGCTAATTTTTATGATCCAATGCATCAAAAAATTTTTGCTGCTATTGAAAATTTAATTTATAAAGGAATGCTTGCTAATCCAATCACATTAAAAAATTATTTTAAAGACGAAAATGATGAATTAAATGTTCCAGAATATCTAGTCAAAATTACAAAATTTTCAACCTCAACACGCCAAGCAACTGAATATTCAAAAATTATATATGATATGTTTGTTAGGAGGGAACTTATCAAAATTTCTGAACAAACTATTGATACTGCTAAACTCAACGATTTAAATACATCTGGACAAAATATTATAGAAAATTCAGAAAAATTACTTTTTAATCTCGCAGAAAAAGGGTCTTTTAATTCTTCACTTATTAAATTTGATGAAGCAATGAGACAAACAATTGAGATGGCTTCAGCTGCATATAAAAATGAGGAAGGTATTGTAGGAGTGCCCACAGGTTTAAAAGATCTTGATGACAGGCTGGGTGGTCTTCATAAATCAGATTTAGTTATAATTGCAGGAAGACCTGGGATGGGAAAAACTGCTTTAGCAACCAACATTGCTTTTAATGCCTCAAAAAAACTGCAAGAAAGTGGTAAAAAATCATGTGTTGCTTTTTTTTCTCTCGAGATGTCTTCTGAACAATTGTCAACAAGAATTTTAGCTGAACAATCTAGGATTAAATCAAATGATATTAGACGTGGAAGAATTTCAGATGATCAATTCGATAAATTTTTAGAAACTTCAAAAAATATTTCTGAACTTCCGCTATATATAGATGAGACTCCAGCCATCACTATTGCTGCAATGAGCAATAGAGCAAGACGTATAAAAAGAATTCATGGACTTGAAATGATTGTTGTTGACTATATACAACTTATGAGAGGCTCATTTAATTATAAAGATGGAAGAGTTCAAGAAGTATCTGAAATTACCCAAGGTTTGAAGGCTATTGCCAAAGAGTTGTCTGTGCCTGTGTTAGCGCTATCTCAACTGTCTAGACAAGTAGAACAAAGAGATAATAAAAAACCACAACTTTCTGATCTTAGAGAATCAGGTTCTATTGAACAAGATGCAGATGTAGTAATGTTTGTATATAGAGAGTCTTATTATCTCGAAAATAAGGAACCAAGACCTGCAACAGTTGAACATGCGGAATGGCAGGCAAAAATGAACGAGGTTTCTAATTTGGCGGAAATTATAATTGGTAAGCAAAGACATGGCCCAACTGGAAATATTATGCTTGAGTTTGAGGCAATGTTTACCAAATTTAAAGATACTCAAACTAATTAAATTCCAATATAAAAGAGCTAGATGTTTGCCCAAATTTATCAAAATTTTATTCTAAAGAACCCTAAATCAATTGTAACAATATTGTTAATAGTAGTTCTAAGTTTTGGTTATTACTCAAAAGATTTTAGGTTAGACGCATCATCTGAAACTCTTTTAATTGATGGTGATCCAGACCTAAAATATCTACAAGAAGTTTCTGAAAGATATGGCTCTAAAGAATTTTTAATCCTTACATATACTCCAGATGAAGGTATGGTCACTGATGTATCTATAAATAATCTTTTAAGTTTAAAATATAAAATTCAAAGTTTAGATTGGGTTCATAGTGTTGTAACATTGCTAGATATACCTTTGCTAAATAGCTCTGATACTCCTTTACAAGAAAGACTTACAAATTTCAAAACTTTAAAGGACGACGAAATTGATAGAGATAGAGGTTTTAACGAAATATTGAGTAGCCCTGTTTTTAGAAATTTTGTAATAAGTGAGGATGGTAAAACAAGCGGTATTATTGTTTATCTAAAAAAAAATGATCCTATCAAAGATATTAAAACCAAATCAAAATCTGAAATTGAGGCTTATAAAGATAAAATTAAAAAAAAGAATCATAAAAATATTATAGAAATAAGAGATGTTATCAAAAGTTATGAGGATATAGGAAAAATTCATTTAGGTGGAATACCTATGATTGCAGATGATATGATGTCCTTTATCAAGAGCGATATCATAGTTTTTGGTATAGGAGTTTTGTTTTTTATAATAGGAACACTCTGGTTTATTTTTCGAAGATTAATTTGGATTATAGTTCCAATTAGCAGTTGTTTTTTCTCAGTAATAATAATGATTGGAATATTAGGATTACTAGGCTGGAAGGTGACCGTAATTTCCTCAAACTTTATTGCTTTAATGTTAATTCTGACTATGGCAATGAATATACACATGAGCACTAGATTTCTTCAACTAAAAGAAAATTATTCAAGTAAAAGTATTTTGGAATTAATTACGATGACTACAAATAAGATGTTTTGGCCAATTTTATATACTGTAATCACAACCGTTATAGCATTTCTCTCTTTAGCTTTTAGTGAAATAAAGCCAATTATTGATTTTGGCTGGATGATGACCCTAGGACTCATAGTTTCTTTTTTAATAACGTTTACACTTCTTCCATCACTGATTACTTTTGTGCCAGAGGAAAATATTTCTTTAAATCAAAAAAATGTATCTGTAATAACTTCATTTTTTGCAAAGATAGCCCAAACTAATTCAAAAATAATTTTTTTTATAACCGGCTCAATAATAATTTTAAGTTTGATTGGAATTAGTCGCCTCGAAGTAGAAAATAGTTTTATTAATTATTTCAGTAAAAAAACTGAAATTTACAAAGGAATGAAACTAATTGATGAAAAGCTCGGAGGCACTACACCTTTAGAGGTGATCTTAAAATTTCCAAAAAAAAATAATTTAAAAAAGGAGGAAGATGATGAGTTTGAAGATTGGGATAATGAGGAGGAAGCAAATGATGAAAGGTATTGGTTTACAAAAGACAAAATAGATAGAATCTCATCAGTTCATAATTATCTCGATAATTTGCCCCAAATTGGAAAGGTTTTATCCTTCTCATCAATAATTGATGTTGCAACATTGTTAAATAATAACAAACCTCTTGGAACTTTGGAAATGGGAGTTCTTTATTCCAAAATTCCTGAAAGTATAAGAACAGAAATAATTGACCCATACATTTCCATAGAAAATAACGAAGCAAGAATTAATTTAAGAATAATTGACTCACAAGAAAATCTAAGAAGGAACGATCTAATTAAAAAAATAAATTACGACTTAAAAAACAAAATAGGACTTAAAGAAGAAGAATTCAAACTTGCTGGGGTTTTAATTTTATTTAATAATTTATTGCAAAGTCTTTTCAAATCTCAAATTTTAACTCTTGGTTTAGTAATGATAGGTATATTTTGTATGTTCTTAATCCTTTTTAAAAATATCAAACTGTCTTTAATAGGTGTAGTGCCAAATTTTATAGCTGCTTTTTTCATTCTAGGTATTATTGGTTTGATGAAAATCCCTTTAGACATGATGACGATTACAATAGCTGCTATTACAATTGGTATCGCCGTCGATAATAGTATTCATTATATCTATAGATTTCAGGAAGAATTTAGCAGTTCAAATGATTATTACAAAACATTAAAATTATGTCATTCAACAGTAGGAAGAGCAATTCTAAATACTTCAATCACAATAGTATTTGGTTTTTCAATATTAGTGCTATCAAAATTTATTCCAACAATTTATTTTGGTATTTTTACTGGATTGGCAATGTTGTTAGCAATGATTTCTGTATTAACTTTACTTCCTTCTCTGATCCTATTAATTAAACCGTTTGGAAAATAAATTTATGCCGAATGTACTGATGGATTTATTTGACTCAAGTTCAATTGTAGATATTTTATACATCATCATTACTATATCCTCACTCGTAAAATGTTATCGAAAAGGATTTGTTTTAAGTATCTTATCTATGGCTAAATGGTTATTTGCATACATAATAACTTTATTAATTTTTCCAAGGCTGAAACCTTATTTTAAAGACATGATCGATAATGAATATGTACTTGATATAGGTTTGGGAATAACAATCTTTGTAATTGTGATATTCTTAGTATTAATGATAAACAAAGGTATTAGTAAAGCTGTCAGATATACAGGTATGGGAAGTTTAGATACTATATTTGGATTCTTTTTTGGATTTATAAGGGCATATATTATATCGATATGCATCTTTTCAGCTGCACATATTGTGTATAATTATGACAAATGGCCAATAAATTTAAATAAATCATTCGCCTTTCCATATTTGGAAAAAGGTAGTAATTATTTAATTAAAGAATTTCCTGATGAAAAAAAATATCGAGACTCCAAAGAAAAAATTGATGAACTTTAATCCTAAACTTAAAGAGGAATGTGGAGTATTTGGAATAAGTAATGCAAAAGACGCTTCAGCACTAACAGCTCTTGGACTTCATGCCCTACAACATCGAGGGCAAGAAGGCTGCGGTATAGTTACTTTTAATGGAAAACAGTATTTTTCTGAAAAGCGTTTTGGATTAGTTGGAGATAATTTTAATGAAGAAAAAGTACTTAATAAACTCCCTGGAGACTACGCAATAGGTCATAACCGATACAGTACAACGGGTGAAAATACTCTAAGGAATATTCAGCCTTTTTTTGCGGATACTAATGCTGGTGGTATTGGCGTTGCACATAATGGAAATTTGACAAACTCAATTTATCTTAGAAAAAAACTTGTTGAAGATGGTGCAATTTTTTATACTACATCTGATACCGAAACTATCGTACAATTAATAGCTAAATCAAAAAGATCAAAGACAATTGATAAAATTGTTGATGCAATTTTTCAAATCCAGGGTGGCTTTGCTTTAGTAATGCTTACACAAACTTCATTAGTCGGAGTAAGAGATCCTTTTGGTATTAGGCCATTAGTAATTGGAAAATTAAAAAATAGCTATGTCTTAGCTTCAGAAACTTGTGCATTAGATATTATTGGAGCAAAATTTATAAGAGAAGTAGAAAATGGAGAAATCGTTTTAATTGAAAATAATACAATTAAAAGTATAAAGCCATTTCCACCTAAGAAAGTTAGGCCTTGTGTTTTTGAATATATATATTTCGCAAGACCAGACAGTATAATAAGTAAAAAGACAGCTTATGAACATCGAAAAAGCCTTGGCGTAGAATTAGCAAAAGAAAACGACGTTCAGGCAGATATAGTTGTTCCTGTTCCTGATTCAGGTAATGCTGCTGCCCTAGGGTTTGCTCAGTGTCGGGGTATGAATTTTGAATTGGGTCTGGTACGTAATCATTATGTTGGAAGGACTTTTATAGAACCTAGTCAAAAAATTAGAAGCTTAGGTGTTAAATTAAAGTTGAATGCCAATCAATCGGCAATAAAAAACAAAAAAATAATTTTGGTAGACGACTCACTCGTTAGAGGAACCACTTCTTATAAAATAGTGAAAATGCTTTATGATGCAGGTGCAAAAGAAGTTCATGTAAGAATAGCTTGTCCTGAAATTAAATACCCTGATTTTTATGGAGTAGATACCCCTACAAAAAAAGAATTGCTTGCAGCAAATAAATCTAACAAAGAAATATGTGAATATATAGGTGCGAAATCACTTAAATTTTTATCATTGAATGGTATGTATAGAGCAATTGGATTTGAAAATAGAAATGAAAACTATCCTCAGTTAACTGACCATTATTTTACTGGTGATTATCCAGTAAAACCAATTGACGAACTTGGAGATAATAAAGTAACACAGCTTTCATTATTAAACACCGCATCAAACAATTAACTTATGAAAAAAGTAAGCTTTACGGAAATGAAAAAAGGGACTAAAGAAGATTATCTTTTTTTAGACAAACACGAAAAAAATTTTGCCAGCAAAACTGCTGATTGAATACTTAAATTCATGTCTGGATTAACAGAAACGTTAGAAGGTTACCAGGTTTCAAGACTTGAACACTCACTTCAAAGTGCCACCAGGGCTTACAAAAATAATGAGAGTGAAGAAATGGTTGTAGCTGCATTATTACATGATATTGGAGATGAGTTAGCGCCAATGAACCATTCTGAATATGCTGCTGCTATTCTTAAACCCTATGTATCGGAAAAAACCCATTGGATAATTGAAAAACATGGAGAATTTCAGATGTTTTATTATGCTCACCATTTGGGTGGGGACAAAAATAAAAGAGATAAATATAAAGATCACAAATACTATCAAGACACAATAAATTTTTGTGAAAAATATGACCAAAATTCTTTTGACCCGCAATATAAAGCTTTACCTCTAGAATTTTTTAAACCAATGGTAAAAAAAATTTTTTCTAGAAAACCATATTCGCATCTTTAGAATTAAAAAAAGTAATATTATAAATCAATGATTGAGAAAAAAGAGCATATAATTGAATATTTCAAATCAGGAATAAAGGAAACAAAGGATTTCAAAATTGGAATTGAGCATGAAAAATTCCTTTTTGATAATCTAACAAATAAAAGAGTTAACTATTTAAAAATAAAAGAGATGTTTTCAGCTTTATTGGAATTTGGTTGGAATCCTATTCTTGAAAAAAACAATATAATTGGGCTAAACAAAGGAGGTAAAAATATTACTCTTGAACCTGGAAATCAAATAGAATTATCTGGCGAAAAACTTAACAATATTCATGAAGCTTGTGCAGAATCTCACGACTATTTGTTTGAGCTTAGGCAAACTACAAAAAAACTTAATATAAGCATAGTTAGTGTTGGTTTTGATCCAATTTCAAAACTCAGAGATATACCTAACAACCCTAAACAAAGATACAAACTAATGACAAAAGATATGCCTCGAGGGGGAGAGTTAAGCTTGGATATGATGTATCGAACTTGCGGAACACAATTAAACATAGATTACAGTTCTGAAGAAGATTTTATCAAAAAATTTAAAATTGCTAATTCGATTGTTCCTATTTCAATTGCTTTATTTGCAAACTCATCAATAGTTGAAAAAAAAAGAAGTAAATACCTCTCGTATAGATCAAAAGTATGGCAAAACACTTCTAGAGGAGGATTGCCAAAATTTTTTTTTGAAAATTTAAATTTTGAGAAATATGCAGATTTTGTAATGAATTTTCCAATTCTTTTCATCCAAGAAAAAGGAAACTATCTTTCAGGTCAAAAATATATATTCAAAGATTTTATGAACAGAAAAATAAGTCAAATTGAAAATAGATTACCCACTATAAAAGATTTATCAATTCATCTAAGTACAATTTTTACTGAAAATAGATTAAAAAAATATATTGAGCTTAGATCAATGGATACTTGTGGATGGGATTGTTTGTGTTCTGGACCAGCATTTAATGTTGGAATGTTATACGGAAATTTAGATGAGGTGTACGACTTTATTTCAAAATGGGATAAAGATAAAATTATTAATGCTTATCTTGAAGCTCCAAAAAAAGGTTTTAATACAAATCTTATGGGAAAAGATCTTCTTTATTGGGCAACTGAGTTATTAAAATTATCAAGGAAAGGTCTAGAAAATAGAGATATTTTGAATAAAGGTAAAAAAAATGAAAGTATTTTTCTCAATCATTTACAAAAAGTAATTGACGACAAAACAACGAACGCTGATCATATGATCAGTAAATTTTCAAAAAATGAAGATTTAAGTGAATTGTATGACAAATAAAATTGTTGCAATTCAGGGTAATTACCCGTCATCACTTAATCCTTTAACTGACACAAGTGTTTTTTTAGCACACGAAATTCAAAAAAAAAAATATAAAATTTTCTATTACGATCCAAAAAATTTATCAATAATAAATACAAAAGTTATTGCAAAAGGTTTTTTTATAGAATTTAATTATACCAAAAAAAAATTTTTCAAAATATTAAAAAAACAAAAGCTCGACTTATGCAAGTGTAATTTTATTTTAATTAGGCAAGATCCGCCATTTAATATTGAATATATTGCATCGACTTATATTTTGGATATTATAAAAGATAAAGTAAAAATCATAAATAACCCTACATCTGTTAGAAATATTTCTGAAAAAATTTATGCTACAAAATTTCAAAGATTTATGCCTAAAACTATTTTTTCTCAAAATATAGATGAAATTAAAAATTTTTTAAAAACACAAAAAAAAATAGTCATTAAGCCTACTCATGGACATAGTGGAAATGATATACATCTTTTAAAAAAAATTGATTTAAAACTTATTACTAATTTTATAAAAAAACATGGTTATGTCATGTGTCAAAAATATTTGAAAAAAATTAGTAAGGGAGATAAACGAATATTTATTATAAACGGTAAAGTATCAGGGGCAATTTCAAGAATACCTAAAAAAGGGTCATTCTTAAGTAATCTAAGTAAGGGTGCAAAACCTAAAAATACAAAACTTACCAAAAAAGAGAATATGATATCCAAATTAATTGCTAAAGATTTGAAAAAAGAAAATATTTTTTTTGCAGGAATTGATTTTATTGATGGAAAACTTAATGGTGATATTAATGTTACCTCACCTACTGGATTAAAAACTTTATATGATCTCTCGCAAATTAATTTAGCTAAAATTTTCTGGAGTGAACTAAAAGCATGAAAAATCTAACAGACCAACAAAAAGGCTCGCTAATGGCCTTTGTTGCAGTCATGTTTATTACTCCTGACTCTCTTTTTATAAGATTATCTAATGTGGATACTTGGGGCTTAGTTTTTTATAGAGGGATAATTCCATTTTTTACAGTTTTTTTAGTGATGTTATTTATTTATAGAATAAATTTCTTTAAAATTCTTTTTTCAAGTGGCTATGCAGGTTTAATTTATATTGGAACATTTAGTGTTACCAATATAACTTTTGTAGTTTCAATTCAAAACACTAATGTAGCAAACACATTAGTAATGATTGCAACTGCACCAATGTTATCTGCTATTTTGGGTGGTATTTTTTTAAAAGAGCCACCTGATAAAAAAACATGGATATCAATAATAATTACTTTTTTTGCTGTAATTTATATTTTTTTTGACTCTTTAAAATTGGGAAATTTTTATGGAGATATTTTGGGATTTATTACCGCATTAGGACTAGCTGTTGGTGCAGTCACTATCAGATCAGCTAAAACTAAAAATTTAGTTCCAGCTGCTGTTATTGGAAAATTATTTGTTGCAATTTTTGCATTATTTTTTATTGAAAGTTTTATTCTTGCTGAAAATGACCTTTTGATAATTCCTTTAATGTGTATTCTTTGTGTTGCAATACCTTTTGTATTAGTAACTATTGCTCCAAGATTTATACCCGCCGCAGAAGTAAATCTCTTTTTCTTGTTAGAGACTATTATAGGTCCTGTGTGGGTTTGGTTAATAATCAAGGAACAGCCAAGTATTGAGACACTTCTAGGTGGTTTAGTTATAATTATTACTATTGCCATTCACTCATTTTTAAAGCTTAAAAATTCGTAAGCTTGTCACAATTAAGACTTGATTTAATTATACATGGCGAATACTTACGTCACTTTTTATGAATAAAGTTTTAAAAAATTCTTGGGCGCTATTTTTGGGAATGGGATGTATTATGATGGCATATGGTTTTCAAGGTTCCCTCCTTGGAGTACGAGCGGTTCAAGAAGAATTCAGTTTAACAGCCACCGGATTTATGATGTCTGGATACTTTGTTGGTTATTTTATAGGAGCTGCCACTATACCAAATATAATATCAAGAGTAGGTCATATAAGGGTTTTTGCGGCCTTTGCATCTTTAGCGTCATTAGTAATTTTAGTTCATTCAATATTAATCCATCCTTTCGTATGGTTTTTATTAAGAATATTAACTGGTGTAAGCATTGTTTGTATCTATACCGTTGCAGAAAGTTGGCTTAACGATAGATCAAATAATAAAAATCGTGGAAGTGTTTTATCTGTTTACATGGTCATTTTATATGGATCAATGGGAATCGGAATGTTTTTACTTAATTTTAGTTCTCCACAAAATTTTCAGCCTTTTATTTTAATTTCTGTAATTACATCATTAGCATTAATTCCAATTTTCCTTACTAAAAAAAAACCACCTACATTCAAAAAAATTAAAGCAATGAATTTAAAAAATTTATATGAAGCTTCACCTTTCGGAATTGTAAGTTCTCTTTTTTATGGAACAATACAATCAGCTTTGTTTACTCTTCTGGCAGTTTATGCAACTTCTATGAATTTCACTATATTAGAAATATCAATTGTAACTTTCCTTTTAGCTATTTCAGGTTCAATTGCTCAATTTCCAATTGGAAAACTTTCAGACATTTATGATAGAAGAAAAGTAATTGTATTCAGCACATTTGGAGCAGCAATATTTTCAATTATTGCAATATTTGTTTCAAAACAAATGTATTTACCAGATGGTTTAGCAACAAGTAAACTATGGTTTTATATTTTTTTTATTCTCTTCTCTTTTTGTAGTTTGCCGATGTTTTCTCTCATATTAGCACATACAAATGATTACATTTCAAAAGATAAATTTGTTGCTGCAGGTGCAGGCCTTCAGTTTGCTTTTGGTTTAGGTGCAATTAGTGGTCCTTTTTTATGTTCGATATTTATGGACATTGTCGGTGCTAATGGATTTTTCATATTTTTATTTATCTTTCATTCAATTATTGGGGTCTTTGGAATTTACAGAATGAAAGTAAGGCAAACTGTTGATAACCCAGACTCTCAGTTTGTTGCAATGCCCCAAACAATTACGCCTGCAGGTATTGAGCTTAATCCAACAACTGAGCCCATAGAGGAGCCAATCAAAGAAGATAATAAAATTTAATCTAAATTTTTTATATGTTTTACCATTTTAGATAAAACTTGTTTTTTGGTTAATTTATCTGTTCTTATTAAAATTGCATCTTTTACTTTAATTAGTGGACTATTGACTCTTTTTTTATCCATTATTGTCCTTTTTCTTAAGGATCTTTTGACATCAATTAACGAAACTTTTTTCTTTAAATCAATCCATCGTCTGTAACTTGCAGTATCAAGATTGCATTTAAAATAGAAAGCTATATCGTATTTTGGTTTTTTAGATAAAATTTTGCTCGCTATGTCCCTTCCTTCTACGCAAATCCTATGGTTATTTTTGATTATTTTTTTCTGAAATTTATTAATTATATCTCTTATCTTTTTTTTTTTTGCTAAAATAGCCACATGATCACTTATTTTTTCTGAATGTAAATTTTGACTAGCAATTTTTCTATAGGAAATTTTATTAAATCTTTTTTTTAAAAAAGATATCAAATTTTTTGGATTATTATTAATTATGACCTTACTTGCATATCTATAAAGTAAACCTGAATTAAGTAATAATAAGTTATATTTTTTTGCTATTAATTTGGCAGCTGTGCTTTTACCACTCGCGGACTCGCCATCACAGGCTATTACTAATTTTTTAAAATTTTTCACTTAAGTTTAATAATATTTTGAATTACTTAATGCAAAAAAATTATAAAATATCAGCAAATTACGAGATAATAATCACTCACAGGTTGAAACTCAAAATAACCACTGTAATTAAATTTTTTAATAGAACTTATTGAATCAAAGTTAATTCTTTGCTCAAATACGTTTTTACAAAATGACTAGAAAAAGAAATTCAAAAAACAAAACAAAAAGAAATGTTGCAAAAAGAAACAGTGGTTTGGCAAAAATTGCAACTATTACAACAAGATCGTTAAGCAACGCATTTGTAAACTTTAAAAAAAATCAAGAAATTAAAAAAATTAAAGAAATAAAATTAAAAAAACTCCAAGAAAACAATGAAATCATAAGGGAAAAAAGAGAGCTTAAAGTATTAGAGGAAAAATTAAAAAAAGAAGATAACAAATTAAGATCTAAAGAGGAAGAGTTAAGACTTAAAGAGAAAGAACTAAAAGCCAAAGAAGAAAAATTAAAAATTGAAAATGATAGATTAATTAAAAAAGATGAAAATATTATTTTAGTTACAAACGATTTAAGAGAGAAAGAAAAAAAATTAAGATTAATCGAAGATGAACAAAATAGAAAAGATATTGATCTTAAGGTAAGAGAGGAAGAGCAAAAAGGTCTTGAATTAAAAGAGAAACGAAGAAGGGAACGCGCTTTAAAATTGATCAAAGAGGAAGAAGAGAAACAAAAACAACTTGAGTATATTAAGATAAAAGAATGGGAAGAAAAGTTTGACAGAGAACAAAAAGCTAGAGAACATCGAGAAAATTTAAGAGAACAAAGATTGCGCCAAAAAGAATTGGAAAAATTAAGATCTTATGAAGAAAAAGAAAACTTTATAGAAAAAAACGTATCATCTGGATTACAAAGATTTGATGTAGATAAAACTAAAGAAAACTAAGATTATTCTAATATCTTTATTTCATCGCCAATATTAATGCTTGAGGATGAAAGTATTTGACAACGAAGTCCTCCTTTTCTTAAAAACTCTTTAAGAATACTGCTTTGATTTAAAATTTCTGTTAAATGCTTACAAGGTCTACACAAATCTATGCCTTCAACTTTTACTTTTCCAATAATAAATCTTTTTCCCACTAAATCATTTAATCGAATACCTTTGGTAACTATATTTCTTCTAAAATCCACATATGAAATATTTAAACCATATTTTAGATTATAATAATCAATATTTTCTGACTCTATTAATGATAACTGACAATATGGATCATTAAATTCAGAAAAGTGTCTATCTCCTACAATACCTTTATTAGCCTCTACCTGAATAGAATTTACCTCATTTATCTTTTTATTATTTGATTCTGTAACACCTAATTTAAAAACTTTGTACATCATAAAATATTCTATAATATTCTTATATTATATTTTAAATAAATGAATAAAGAAAATTCTATAAAATTATGGAAAATTATTCAGGAAGCTGGAGATTTTTTAAATGGTGAATTACCTAGTCACCCAAATCATCCGAAAGGTCGTAATTCATATGCGCATGTTGCCTTTTGTGTAAAGCAAAAATTTAATATGAGTTATAAAGAAATCCCCGATGAAAAATATTCTGAAGTTTTAGAATTTATTGAATTTTTAAAAAAAAATCCAAGTTAGATCCTATTGTTTTGGAAAATAATCTTTTAAATTCCCCTCTCTATAAACATCAGCTGTACAACAATGAAGTCCGCCACCAAAAGCATAGGCGTCTCTTAAATCAACTGGGATGACCTCCATGCCAAGTTTATCTAATTGCTCTGCTTGATATTTTTCACTTTTTTCTACGCACACTGTTTTTGGATCTAATACTAAAACATTCATTGAAAGCCAAACAGATGAATAGCAAAGTGGTGGTGGCTCATTGTGCGCTGGTTGAGCAGCATCAATTATTTTCCAACCATTTTTCTCAAACAATCCTCTTTGTTCTTTGGGAAGCTTTCTTTGAGGATTATTAATGATTAAACCCTCCTTGATGGGAGTAAAAGTTGCATCAATATGTATAGGATAAGGATCACCAGGGAAATTAACAGCATGCACACGGTGATTTTTGAAATGCCTTCTAAGCCAATCTATACCTTTTAGATTTGTAGTAAACCCGTGTTGAACCACTAAATCTTTTCCAAATCTAAGGATATCAGCAGCATCAAACAAAGGCTCTTCCTCGGTAGTGACAAAAAATTTTTTTTCTGTCCATTCTAGCCTCTTTTTTACACCAATTTTATCCGATAAATAATCTTTTCGATAATCTATATCTGTCAATCTTGGTTTTGGAGCTACTTCATGGCGCATATTTTTATCTTCATGAAAATATTTTTGTAACAAAGGTCTATAATTTAAATATTCAAACCATCTGCATCTATAACTCATAGTTGCTTCTAACATTTCGTTACCAACAGTTAAAATTATATCTCTTGCTGGCATACACCCAAACATACTCTCAACTTCCCAATCAGGGGTAGAAATCTTTTGATTATGATTTAAAGGTAATGGTCGATCAACTTGTATCCCTCTTTTCTGTAACATGGATGCAAAGCTATCAAGTAATTCATTTGCTTTATCTACTGTATCTTTAGTCCTCGGTCCATGAGACCCTTTCATATCAGAATCCTCAGGGACTTTTGCATCAAGAGCGGGTTCTGGAGCTGGTATACAGCAACCATCAGCCTTTCCAACAATTACATGTTTTAGTGGATCCCATTCATTCCAACTATTTACAATTACCTTATTTTTATTCATTGAGTATAAAGCTTAATTTAGAGCAATATGCCTCTTATTCCATCTCATAATAAGACTGTAATAAATCAGAGAAATAAAGAGAAAAAAACCACCAATTATAGTGTTTGTTGATGGAACTTCATTAATTCCTAAAATTGGTATCCAAACCCAAAAAATGCCGCCAATAACCTCTGTAAGAGATAATAAAGTCAATTCAGCTGCTGGAATCGCTTTAGATCCAATAGAATACAAAATCAAACCTAAACAAACCAACGTTCCATGCAAAGAAAACATGGCACTATTATAGCTTGTAGCAAAAAAAACCTGCTTTTTAATTAAAATCATTATTGTAGCGATTACAAAACAAAACAACCCTGCCACTGCGACTGTCGTGAATTTTGGAGTTTCTTTTCTCCATCTTAAAGTCACTGAAAATATAGAGAAGCCGATTGATGACGTAATGCCAAATATAAAACCAACTAAAGAATTTTTTTCATTATTACCTATAGCCATAATTACAATTCCAATTGTAGCTATAAAAATCGAAATCCAAACATTTAAAGAAATTCTCTCTTTTAAAAATAAAAAAGCTAATAGAGCAGTAAAAAAAGGCATTGCGGCTAGGCATAATAAAGTAATTGCAGCACTAGTATTTGTAATTGAGTAAATAAATGAGATCATGGCGATCCCAAGACCTACTCCACCAATAATTCCAGATTTACCTATCTTTTTATAATTTTTATAAAAGTTAATTCCCTCCTCAAAATAAAGATAAAGATTTAATATTAGAAAAATTGTAAGACCTCTTCCAAATATATATTGCCATGGAACTAGATGTGGATCATTCATATATCTTACGACAAGCGGACCAAAAGACCAAAGAATGCCTGCAAAAAGAATCACTGGTACAGCAATTTTCTCATTTTTAAGTTCTATCATAAATGAATGTTTAATTCTTATTGGTTTTAACTACAACAAAAATTAGAAGTTCTATGAAAATATTTTATTAGGATGATTAAGAAGAAAACAATCTACGATTTCATTTTTTTTAAACAAAGATTTACCTGATGGTAATACGGTCCAAATATTTGATTCTACAAAAGAGTGGATTCTAAAAGATTCTTGCCCACTTAAAATTTTGACCTCTAATTTACCATTTTTAGTTGTATAGACCTTACTTCTAACGAAACGAGTAAATTTTTTGTGCTTTGTAAAATTATTTTTCAAAATAGCTCTTATGGGTTTTTCAGGCTTGAGTCCTAAGCATTCTTGCAGATATGGATAAACAAAAAACCTAAAGCAAGCTACTGATGAAATTGGATTTCCGGGCAAACCAAAGATTGCTTTTTTAGATCTTTTTATCTTCGCAAATAAAATAGGTTTGCCTGGTCTTATTGCGATATTTTTAAAATAAGACGATAATTTAAATTGTTTAATGATTTTTGGAACATAATCAAATTTTCCTGCTGATACTGCTCCTGAGGTAATAACTAAATCAATTTTTGATCTAAGAAATTTTTTTATTTCTTTTTTAAATAATTTTTGATCATTATCTCTTAAATTTCCGCCATAATGAAAATTAAAAAGGAAATTATTATTTATTGAGTTAAGGTAGTGAGTATTTGAATTTCTGATTTTCCAATTAGGTATTTTTTTCTGATTACTTATTTCATTACCAGTTGAAAAAAACAGAATATTTGGAATTTTTTTTACTTTAATATAGTTAATTCCTAGTGTTTTAAGAGCTAAAATATGATTTGATTTTAAAACAGTTCCTTTTTTAATAACCAAATCATTTTTTTTAAAATCTGAACCTTTGAATCTTATATTTTTATTTTTTGGAATCTTTTGATTAATGAATATTTTTTTATTTTTTTTTTATCTAAAGAAATAAACACATTCTCTTTAGGTATAACTGCATTGAAACCTTTAGGCAATAAACCTCCCGTCATTATTTCAAATGATCCAAATTTTTGAATTTTTTTATCTTTTATATTATCACCAGCAGCAATGGTGCCTAATACTTTAAAAAACTTACCTTTTTTGGGATACAATTTTTTTGTATCCTTAAAATTTATTGCATATCCATCGAACGCTGAATTATTTGCTGAGGGATAATTTGTTTTTGAGTAAACATTAGTTGCGCTCACTCTATTAAGACAATTTGAGCTTTTTACTTCCTCATCATTTAATATTATTTTGCCCTTTTTTAAAATTTTTAAAGCTTTGCTATAAGATTTCATCTTTATATTATATAAGCTAAAACAAAAAGTTAAATGGATTTAGAAATAATAAATATTGCATCTGATACTGACAATAACCGAGATATCAGAAATCACACTCACTTTTCAAAACTTAAAAATTCATTGTGTGGAGATGAAATTCAGATTAAATTGATAATTAAAGAAAATAAGATTGTCGATTTTGGATATCAAGGCCAGTCATGTATTTATTGCCAAGCATCTGCAAGTTTGCTTTCAAAAATTTCAATAAATAGCAGTGTAAAAAAAATAGATAAATTATGTGGTGACGCAAAATTTTTTTTTGATGGAAATTTAAAAATTATTGATAGTAAATGGAAACTTTTTAAAACATTATTTAGAAAAAAAAACTTATATAGAAAAAATTGTATATTATTACCTTTCAAAACATTAAAAAAAATAGTATCGAACTTGAATAATGAATAATTTTAAACAATCAATTTTAGCGGGAGTGTTCTCTGTAATTACTATTGGAATATTAACTTTTTTAACTTACAAAACTGAATTTGGAATTTTTTTATTGGCCTCTTTTGGTTCTTCGATGGTTTTACTTTATGGTTACCCTGAGAGTCCGTTTGCTCAACCC